>JAEEGF011697938.1_pt1 | contig 73108 bp, 46 predicted proteins | sample 9134171 | NCBI WGS metagenome assembly JAEEGF01 (sample SAMN16246542, study PRJNA631951) | gut metagenome | biome: gut microbiome; feature: rumen; material: AP-attached | host: Bos | place: Iran: Karaj | collected 2018-10 | reverse complement strand
TTTCGACGCCATCAGTTGCGAATTATTCTTTCTGCAGAAGAATTGGAGGAAAAGGAGCCTGAGATGATTCGCGAGAGCCAGTTCCTCAAGGCGCAACTCAAGCGGATCGAGTCTTCCTGGAAAAAGAGATTGGAGGAAGCAGACCATCCTTTGCTGGTCCTGCAGGCAGAGGTAAAGCGCCTGCAGGCAGAGCGCCAGCAGCGCAGCCAAGACCTTCAGCAATGGCTTTTTTCTCAATACGTTTTCCTTAATGCCAGAGGAGAGCGCAAAACATTGGCTGAGATTTTTCCTTCTGGTCAGATTCCAAGTGGGGCAGGGGATTGCTGCGCCCCTAAACTCTTGCAGGCGGCTTATTTGGAAGGGATGCGCCCTCTTTGTATGGCTGAGTTTTGGATGGGTGCCTCGCCCAAGGACGAGGTTCGGCTGGAAGGAAACTATTATCCTGCCTGCCGCAGTAAATGCCGTCCCATCTTAGGCCACATGCTACAGGGGCTTTCCGTAGATCCGAATCCTCTTTTGCAGGGCCATCAGGAACTGGAATCCCGCTTGGAGATACTTTGGCAAGACTGTCAGATTGCAGTCGTCGCCAAGCCGTCAGGTATGCTGTCAGTTCCAGGGTTGGACGACTTGCCCAGCGTGTTTTCATCGATGAAATCGAGGTTTCCTGATGCAGAGGGTCCTCTGATTGTACATCGGTTGGATATGGATACCAGCGGCGTGATGGTGGTTGCCTTGACTCCTGAGGCATACGGAAGTCTTCAGCGGCAATTCCTTCGCCATGAGATTAAAAAGAAGTATCTGGCATGGTTGGAGTGTCCGATGGTGTCAGGTCAGGAAGGAGACATCTCTTTGCCTTTGCGTCCTGATTTTGCAGATCGTCCTCGCCAGCTGGTTGATCAGGAGCACGGCAAATCGGCGATAACCCATTATCTCGTGTTGGAGAACAGGAAGGAACATGCTTTGGTGGCACTTTGGCCGCAGACGGGCAGAACGCATCAGTTGCGAGTTCATTGTGCCCATCCGCTGGGGCTCAACAATCCCATTGTAGGAGACCGCTTGTATGGAAAACCTGCAGAGCGGTTGATGCTGCATGCTCAGGAAGTTGAATTCACGCATCCCACCGATGGGAAGGCGATGAAGTTTGTGTTGCCCTTAGAGTTTTAGAATCGAAGAGATTTATTCTGTAACATGGAAAAGTTCAAGAAGAAATTCAGGCAATGGAGTGCTCATCTGGGAGTCATCCTTGTTGTTGTGGTTTGGGGTTCTACCTTTGTCAGCAGCAAGGTCCTGCTCAACGAGGGTTTGATGCCAGCCGACATCTTCTTCTATCGTTTCCTGATGGCATACGCTTGCCTGTTTCTGCTTTATCCCAAACTGCTGTTCTCCCAATCCTGGCGTGACGAGTTGGTCTTTTTGGGGTTAGGTCTGATGGGTGGAAGCCTTTATTTTCTCACGGAAAATATGGCGCTCGTCTATTCCACTTCGTCCAACGTCAGCATTCTCATCACCAGCTGTCCCATGCTGACAGCCTTGATTGTAGGTTTCTTTTACCGCAGCGAGCGTGTCAATCGGAAGCAATTCTTGGGTTCAGTTATTGCTTTTGTGGGGATGGTCATGATAGTCTTGAATGGTCAGTTGATTCTCCACCTCAACCCATTGGGCGACATGCTGGCTTTGTGTGCAGCTTTCACATGGGCCTTCTATTCACTTCTGATGAAGTTGGTAATGACACGCTATAGTACCGAATTCATCACTCGGAAGGTTTTCTTCTATGGTCTCCTGACCATCCTGCCCTACTTCTGGCTGGTGAGTCCCTTGAATTACGATACTGCAATTCTCTCTCAACCCAAGATCCTTTACAACCTGCTGTTCTTGGGATTCGTAGCCAGCACGGGCTGTTATCTGTTGTGGAATTGGGTAATGAGGCAGTTGGGTGCTGTCAAGGCAACGAATTGTCTCTATCTCCAGAGTCTGGTGACCATGTTAGTAGCAAGCATTATTTTGGGAGAGCGCATTACCTGGATGGCTATATTGGGAACCTTCATTCTTATTTTCGGAATGATCCGTACCCAGCAGTAGGGTTGCTGGAAAGGATAGTTGGTGAGGTTGGAATTCTGATTTCAATTAGGTCGACGTGTCGAAAGGCAGCTTTCAACGTGTTGAATCGTTGGCTTCAACGTGTTGAAAGGGGACGAGGAACTGGTGGATAGTTTCGAAAATTGTTTCAATTAGCCTTTACAAAATGCTTCAGATTGTTCTTTTTGCCTCCATTTTCAGCCACGAGACAGCCAAAAAGTGAGATGGTGATACCTTTTATTGTCCCCTGAAACAGCTGAAACAACTGAAACGCTGAAACGAGGATTCCGATTATCCAATAGAGAGTCTGGATTCGCAGGCATTCTTTAACCGTTGCATAGCCTCCATCAGGATACTGCGTGGCGAAGCTATGTTCAATCGCATGAATCCCTCTCCTCCAGGGCCAAACATCGCTCCGTCATTCAAGGCCAAACGGGCGTGGTTTACGAAGAGATCTGTCAGGCCTTCGTGGGTAAGGCCAAGTCTGCGGCAATCCAGCCATACAAGGAAGGAGGCTTCAGGTCTGTGGGGAATTATTTGGGGAAGTGATTTGGCGCAGAAGTCCATCACGTAGTCCACATTCCTTTCCAGATATCTCAGCAGTTGATTCCGCCATCCCTCGCCATGCTTGAAGGCTGCCATGGTGGCGATTGTGGAGAACATGTGGGGATAGTCGAATTCGTTGGCGGCAAGCCATGAGAAGAAACGCTGGCGTATACGCTTGTTGGGCACGATGCAGTAGGAGGAGACCACTCCTGCCATATTGAAGGTCTTGCTGGGGGCTCCAAAGGTGATGCTCCATTGGGCAGCCTGCTCACTCACGCTGGCGAAGGGAATATGGTGGTTTCCGTAGAGAGCGAGGTCGCAATGGATTTCGTCGCTTACGACAATCAGTTGATGCTCAGCACAGAAGGAAGCCAGTCGCTGAAGCGTCTCTCTGTCCCAGCAGATTCCTATGGGATTGTGTGGATTGGCGAGAATGAGCACTTTGCAACGGCTGTCGTATACTTCCTCGAGGTTTTGGAAATCCATGCTGTAGGTACCATCAGGGCTTTCCTTGAGCGGGTTCCAAACGATTTGGCATCCGTTCCCTTCAGGCGTGATGCGGAAGGGATGGTAAACAGGCGGCTGGATGATAACTTTGTCGCCAGGGTTGCAAAACACGTTCGCAACCATGCCGATGCCTTTCACTATGCCAGGGATGAAGGCCATCCATTCTGTCTTTGTCTGCCATCCGTGGTGTTCCTTAATCCATTGTGCTATGACATCCCAGTAGTCTTTTGGTGTGACGGAATAACCCAGAATGGGATGTTGCAGGCGATGGAGAAGTGCTTCGCGGATGAAATCAGGCGTGGCAAAGTCCATGTCGGCTACCCAAAGTGGCAGCAAATCCTCGCGACCAAAGAATTCCATCAGTTGCTCGTGTTTCACATCTCCCGTTCCTTTTCTTTCTATTGTTTCATCAAAATTATAGGTCTTGTTCATCTTTTTTTCATTAATTTGAGGACAAAATTATAATTATTTCCTCAGGAAGTTATACCTTTGTAGGAAAAATATCAGGTAATTCTATGCGTAAGGTGGTAGGCATTGGGGAAACCATTCTGGATATCCTCTTCAAGAACAATCAGCCTGTGGCCGCTGTGCCAGGAGGCAGCAGTTTCAACAGTATCATTTCCATTGGCAGGGCAGGTGTTCCCTGCTCGTTCGTAGGATACACGGGTGCAGACATCGTGGGGGAGCAGACGATAGATTTCATGAATCGCAATGGGGTGAGTACTGAATTCTTTGAGGTGCGCGAGAACGAGAAGAGTGCCATAAGTCTGGCTTTCCTCGACGAGAAGGGAGATGCCCGCTATGTGTTCTATAAAGGGACTCCTCATGTGGGAGCCAGTTGGAGGCTGCCAGAAATGAAGGAAGGTGACGTCCTGCTTTATGGCTCATATTATGCTGCATGTACAGGGATGAGGCCTCTGGTAATGCAGATGCTGGAGAACGCTGAGAAAGCAGGCGCCATAGTCTATTACGACTTGAATTTCCGCAGGAGCCACCAGCACGAACTAGAGGCTCTGACTCCTGTCATCCTAAGCAATTTCCGCCAGAGTACCATCGTGCGTGGTAGTGCGGATGATTTCGAGGTCATGTACGGCGAGAGGGATGCTCGCAGGATTTACGCTGAGCACATCCGTTCCTATTGCCCCATCTTTATCTGTACGGCAGGTGCAGAACGGGTTACCGTCTGCACTCCTCGAGGATCCTTTGATTTCCAGGTTCCAGAGGTTACAGATGTGGTAAGCACCGTGGGGGCAGGCGATAATTTTAATGCGGGTTTCTCCTGCGCTCTGATATGGAATGGTGTGAGAAGAGAAATGCTGCCGACCTTGGACGAGCAGGGATGGCAGCAATTGGTATCGATAGCCTGTCAGTTTGCCAGCGAGGCATGCCGCAGTACCCAAAACTATATCAGTCCTGAATTCGCAGCTAAAGTTTCACGTCCTCGAGTCTGATCAGTCCATTCACTATGGCGTAGATGGTTAGACCAGCCGGCGAGTGGATTTCCAGTTTCCGGCTGATGTTTCGGCGATGGGTCATTACAGTATTTACTGCGATAAACATCTTCTCGGCAATCTCCTTGTTGGCCAGTCCCATAGCTACCAGCCTGATAACCTCCTTTTCGCGTTCGCTCAATTCCTCTGTACTGTTGATGCGAACATCTTTATCCTGCTGGTTTTCCGCAACAACTTCCCCGCCATGCTTGCGGACTTCCTCTTCTAATTTGCGGACACATGCGGCAAACAGGGTGTCTTCGAGATGGCAATGAGTGAGCAAGTCCTCTTCCACCATATAGATATCCATCAGCACGTCGTTCAGCAATTGTGCATTCGCATCGCTGGGGTAATATTTTATGATGATGTTTTTCAGCTCAGAGATACTCTTCTCTATACTGGCATGATTCCTGCTGTGCTGGTTCACTACCGTATTGAAAGACTCTGATGTAAGTTTTCCGCGCAGAAGGTTCTCCACATGGGGGTGTACGTGCTTGTTTTCGTATTCCATATGGCGAGAGACATCCTCGGCATATTCATCATAGAATTTCAGGATGAGAAAAGCAATCTGGTTGCGTGCAGAGCAGTCGATGGCTTCAATCAGTTTGCGTCGGACGGCAGGCAACTTGTAATCAACAAAATAGGTGTGGCTGTTCGTCAGATACAACATGATTGCTCTTAAGTTAACGTGTTCCACCAGTTTATTGATGGGAGCATGAATATCTTTCAAGTAATTCACGATGGTCAGGAAGGTTTCCAGATCCACACCTGCACTTTTGCATGTTTCTGCAACTGTTTGGTCGCCAAATCCCAAAGTAATGCCAAAGCGACTGATAACCTGCAGCATGCGGTAATCGTCGCCAATTACGTCAATCATCTGATCGGTTCCGTGGTATTTTCCTATCATGTGCTATGATGTGTTTTGTTATGCAAAGTAACATTTTTTTTCCCAAAAGAATCCTCATAAAGAGGAAATATGTTCTTCTTTTCATCAAAAATAAGTATGTTTTTCCTGAGTAAGGAAACCTAAATCACTAAATTTGTGTATTGCACGCAACTATGGAAAGCCGTAATTTTGCGGCAGAAAAATTTGCATGAATGTTATGATGAGAAAAAGGATGAGACAGGTTGCTGTTGCAATACTTTCGATGGTGGCAGAGAGTGCTGGAGCACAATGGAATAATGACAGTACGGAATACGACAGTTTTGACAGATATCGTGTGGGAGGGTACGGCGAGATTGTGGTTTCTTTCAAGAATTATGGCATAAACCGTTTCTATGGTGGGAGTAATGGTAATACAGATATAAAGCGCAACACAATCAGTCTCCCCCGTTTTGTCATCGCTGGTGACTACAAGTTCAGCAAACATTGGATGCTTGGCCTGGAAGTAGAGTTCGAGTCAGGTGGAACGGGTTCTGAATATGAGATAGAGAATACAGAGAATGGCGAGTATGAGGTGGAAACAGAAAAGGGAGGTGAGGTCGCTTTGGAGCAGTTCCACATTACGTATCACCTTAACAATATTTTTAATGTACGCGTGGGTCATTTGATCGTTCCTGTCGGACTCAACAATGAGCATCACGAACCCATCAACTTCTTTGGCACGGTCCGTCCTGAAGGTGAAACATCCATTATTCCCAACACATGGCATGATACGGGCATTGAGATTCATGGACAATTCGGTCGCAAATGGGCGAGTTTTGATTACGAGGCTATGGTAGTGGCGGGATTGAATGCCAACGGTTTTGACCGAAACCATTGGTCAGGTCAGGCAAAGCAGGGACTTTTCGAGGAAGACAACTTCACCAGTCCTGCCTATGTCGGGCGCCTCAATTATCGTGGTATCCCAGGCTTGCGTCTGGGGGCCAGCTATTATTATTGCCACAACGTGGGAAGCAATGGTGACAAGCCCCAGACTTACAACTTTGATCTTCCTGTCAATATATGGAGTGTGGACGCTCAATACCAGAACCGATGGGTAATAGCTCGTGGAAATATCCTGCAAGGACACATCGACAACAGTACTCGCTTGAGTGCCAAAAATGGCCGTTTGAGTAATTTGTCTCCCTATAACCGCACTTCTCCTATCGCCGAGAAAGTTGTCAGTTATGGAATCGAGGCAGGAATTCGGCTGAATGGATTTGTCAAGCATGAGAAGTTGCCTGATTTGATCCCATTTGTCCGTTACGAGTATTACAATCCTCAGGAAGTCGTCAAGACCGATACCTACTCCAGTACGATGGCAGACCAACGCCTGAAGACATCTATGTGGATGACAGGTCTCAACTATCGCCCTCTGCCTTATCTGGTTATCAAGGCCGACTACACCAAACGCCGCATAGGCGATGGTAAGTATAATGGCGAGAACGAGTTTGGATTAGGTGTCGCTTTTACAGGTTGGTTCCTCAGCGATCGGGGGGTAAATGATTATAGGGCTCACAAGGAGTTGAGAAATCAACAGTTGATCCTCGAATCCATGAATCGTCGACTGGCTGAGATGCAGCGAGAGATTGATACGTTGAAGAAGAAAGAAAACAAATAATAATCCATTTAAACTTTGAAAAGATGAAGAAGAATTTATTAATGTTTGGTCTGTTGACATTGAGCTTGACGTTTAATGCGTGTGGTGGCGAAGAAAATGAAAAAACTATCCCAGAAGGTACATCTGAAGTTACTATCGATGAGGATAAGACAGAGGTAACCTCCAGCAACGTGACCAATTGGACTCAGTATGCTGTACAGGTTGCAAATCTGCTGACCAAGGATGCTATTGATCTCAAAAACGCATGGTCTGAGGACTATAATGGCAAAGGTTCTTATGCAGAAACGTTCAAGAATCCAGGTACAGGCAAAACTTTTACCAGCTATGCGAGTTGTGCTCAGCAAATTGTTGAGGGTTGTGCAGATATTGCCAGTGAAGTAGGCACTGCCAAGATGGGCGAACCCCGTGACCTTTGGGAATCCGGCAAATATACAGAAGCGGTTTATGCAGTCGAGTCTTGGTACAGTTTCCATTCCATCGAGGACTATAGCAACAACATCTTGTCAATCCGCAACGCTATCATGGGCAGTCGTGATGGCAAACAGGCAGCAAACTCCATCGCAGCCTATCTGCAGAAACATAACACTACGTTATATACCAGTATTGTAAGCAAGATCAATACTGCCTACAATTCGATTCAAAGTATTACGGCTCCCTTCCGCAGCCACATCGGAAGTTCTACCGTTTTGGCAGCTATGCAGGCTTGTGCAACGTTGGAAAGTGCTTTGACGAATGATTTGAAGCCCATTGTCATAGCTGCCAGCGAGGAAGATTTGAAACCAATCATAGAGACCTATGTTGATGATGTTGTTCTCCCAACGTATGAGAATCTTGTGACGTTGAATACACGATTGAATACAGCTATCCGTAACTTGGCAAACTATCCTTCTACTTCCACTTTTAGTGCAGCTGCTACAGCATGGTTGAATGCTCGCGCTCCTTGGGAGACCAGCGAGGCATTCCTCTTTGGCCCCGTTGCAGATTTAGGATTGGACCCCAACATGGACTCTTGGCCTTTGGATGCTGATGCTTTGAAGAACATTATTGAGAATGGAAACTTCGAAGATTTGGAGTGGACAGGTGAGTTTGACGAGGAAGACGAGACCATTGCTGCCGCTCAGAATGTTCGTGGTTTCCATACGTTGGAATTCTTGCTTTTCAAGAACGGTAAGCCACGCACTTACAATAAATAAATTTAAAGTCTATCAATGAGATGAATATTAGAAAAAAATGTTGCGGAGTGAAGGTGAGATCCATAAAACTCTCCTTCGCTTTTGTGACATAAAAAGATATACAATTTTGACATGAAGAAGTTTGTATTATCTTTTTTCTTATTTGGAATCTTCCTAGGACTTGCCAGTTGCGAGGACAACGAAGGACTCGATGTTACGGACATCGAGATTCCTGAAGGATATGCGCTTAGTGCCGGTACCTCCACAGTTTTCCTGAATTCTTCGTACGCATTTGACAAGGATGCCGACTGGATATCAGAAATATCAGCTAATCAGAAGCGTTTTACTCACGGAGATAGGCTCTATGATGATGTTATTACTCAATCAGGCGGACTTGGCCCCGTGTATGCTGGTTACAGCTGCGGTTCATGCCATCGCAACGCAGGACGTACCAAACCTGCTTTGTGGACACAAATCGGGACAGAAGGAGAGGGCACTCCCGTCTATGGTTCTGGAGAATACGGATTCAGCAGTATGCTGGTTTATGTGAGTCGCAAGAATGGGAAGTTCTTTCAGAATTATGGGCGTGTCCTTCATGACCAAAGTATCTATGGAGTGACTGCAGAAGGTAAGTTGGAGTGCCGTTGGCATTATCAGACTTTTCAGTTCCCTGACGGAGAATCGTACGAATTGGCTTATCCTGAATATACTATCAGAGATTGGTATGCCAATTATGGTGAAACGAATGATCCTATTGATCCTGACGAGTTGTTCTGTACTGTGCGTATTCCTCTTCGTCATGTAGGGATGGGACAGATGATGGCTCTTGATCGCAACGAGATAGAGGCATTGGCTCAGAAGAGTAATTATCCAGAGTATGGAATAAGTGGACGTTGCAATTATATCACAGAGCGTGGCACAAAGCAGTTAGGGCTCTCTGGCAATAAGGCTCAGCATGCAGATCTCACGGTTGAATTAGGTTTCAGTAGTGATATGGGTGTTACCAATAGCCGTTACCCAGAGGAGATATGCGAAGGTCAGCGTCAAATGGATCAAGGTTCTATGATGGGACTTCTTTATGACCAGTTGGATGTCAGCACAGAAGATATGGAGGACGTGGATTTTTATCTTCATGGATTGGGTGTTCCTGCTCGTCGTAACGTCAAGGATCCAGAGGTTCTTTTAGGGGAAAAGAATTTTTATGAGGCAAAGTGTCATCTTTGTCATGTGACCACCTTGCATACTCGCCCACGTGGAGCAACTTTGCTCAATGGGACGGAGCTTCCATGGCTGGGTGGGCAGACCATCCATCCTTATAGCGATTTCCTAATTCACGATATGGGAAGCGAGATTATGGGAGTCGGTTTAGATGACCATTACGTTAGCGGTCTGGCTCAGGGCAACGAGTGGCGCACAACTCCTTTGTGGGGTATTGGTCTTCAGGAGAAAGTAAATTCTCATACGTATTTTCTCCATGATGGGCGTGCACGCAATTTCACAGAAGCCATTATGTGGCATGGTGGAGAAGGCGAAGCTTCGAAAAATCTGTTTGCCAAAATGAGTAAAACGGATCGCGATGCATTGATTAAATTCTTGGAATCACTTTAGAATATTTTGAAAAAACAAAATGAGAAAGATATTTATTATGGTAATTATGGTTTTTGCCATATTGCCAGTCGTGGCAGACGAAACAGAAGATACACAACACATTGATATGGAAAATGGTGTGCTGGGTATAGCCGACAATCGAGGTTTCACCCTCCAAAGTAAAGATGACAAATTCATCTTTAAACCCTACTTGTTTCTCCAAACTCGTGCTTCTTATAATTACTATGATGATGAAGGGCTGGACAAAGCTTACAACCAAGACAATGTGGCAAACTCAGGATTTGCAGTCCCATACGCAATTCTGGGCTTCACGGGCAAGACCTTTGGGAAGTTGGACTATAATCTGAGCATTAATGCAGCTGCTACGGGCGCCAACGTTTTGCAACAGGCCTGGGTAGACTATTGCCTCAATCCAGCTGTCCGTTTCCGTGTAGGTAAGTTCAAGACTCCATTCACTCATGCATATTTGACAACATTGGGCGAAACTTTATTTCCCTTGTTGCCAACTTCACTTACTGCAACCAGTATTATGCCTTATACCCTGAATGCTGTAACTCCCACTATCGGCACAGGTTTTGATCTTGGATTCGAGTTTCATGGTATTGCTAAGTTTAACTCTCAGAAGCCAGATTCTTGGGCGATGGGTTATGAGGTTGGTCTTTGGAATGGTTCAGGCTCTTCTGTAAATGTTGCCACGAAGACTCTCTCTGATGATTGGCACATTCCTTCTCTTCTCTATGCAGGCCGTTTGACTTTTATGCCTTGGGGCAATATGCCGATGACTCAAGGAAACTCTCATATGCTGCATGGTCGCCATATGCTGTTTGGCATTAGTGGTAGTCTCAATGTTGAGAGCGAGAGCGAGAGTACCAATGATGGTCGTCTGGGTGTTGAGTGGAGCATGCTCTATAATCGTTGGTATGCAGCTCTCGAAGGATATTGGATGCATGTTGGTTTCACTAAACGTCAGAAGATAGACCGCACTTTCAACTATTGGGGGGCATATGGTCAGATTGGTTACTTTTTCAACGATTGTTTGCAAGGTGGTTTTCGCTATGATTTTATGGACCGCAACAGTTCCACCAATGATGGTTTTCTCAATATGCCAGCAGTCGTATTGAATTATTATATCAACAAATGCAACCTGAAACTTACTGCCATGTATCAGTTTACTGGTCGATATGGACATGAAACTCAATTGGATAGGGATAATGATGATTTGGGTGTAAGTACTCACACCGCTTCCGTTCAGTTACAGTATAGCTTTTAATTGATGAAAGAGGAGAAACATAAAATGAGAAGTTTCAAATATTTCCTTTTTGTCCTCAGCATGTTTCTTTTCTTTGCCTGTGATAGCGGGGATATAGAAGAAAAGAAATATACGGTCAACAATACGGGTAAGACTGTCAAGTTAACAGGTTGTATTCGTGGTTTGAGTGTGTGGGAAGAATCGGAATACGGCATAGCTTTGGCAGGGTTTTCTGATGATAGCTACTACGCAGTCATGCAACGTACTGTTACCCCAGTGGACGATAGTGGAGTTTTGAATTTCGTGTTGAATGGAGTCAGTAATTCTATAAGTACGGTAGAGTTGGCTGTTACGAACAATTTGCGCAGACGCATTCTCTCTTTGGCTACGATAGACATGACTGCTTACGGGGGAAACACCCCTTCGGATACTATCTATCTGGAGGTTGGAGATATCGATGTCACTCCTTATGGCTGTATTCAGATGGGCATTTTTGATAAAGCATGTATCCAATGTCATGGTGGGAATGGTCGATCTGCAGGAGGACTCAACCTGACGAAGGACTTGTCTTATGGCAATCTGGTAGATGTAGCCAGCACCCAAAAGAATGGTTATTATCGCGTCATTAGTGGCGATGCGGATAACAGTTTGCTCTGGCAGATCCTGAATGAAGGTGGCGAGAATCTTCTCCACTACAACCATACAGAAGTACTGAGCAGTCAGTTTAAAAACAATCTGGATGAAACCAAATCCTTTATCCAAAATTGGATAAAAAATCTGGCTGATTAGTTATTTTCGAATATTCTTTATAACTTTGCGCCGCAAAAATTAAATGATGACATATAAAAAGACATTTCTTGACCAATTGGGGGTGACTATCGAGGCTGCTATGTTCTTGCCAGAGAAAGGTGTGGCAGAGTGGCATCTTATTCTACACGTTGAGCCCCGCAAAGAACCTTTCCAAAGTCAGTTGGAGCGCATCTATGCTGCTGAGGACATCATCCTTACAATGCCTGAAATCCTGGGTGCGAAATACGTGATGAAGCGTTATTTCCTTTCTGACAGTACCAATCAGCAACCTTTCATGCGTAAGGAACCTAACGTTTCTATCAGTATCATTCAGCAGCAACCTCTTGATGGTAGCAAGATAGCAGTTTGGCTCTATTTGGAACGTGGAATGGAGGTTCAGTCTCTGCATGGTTTTACTGTTGCGAGTCATAACGGGTACAATCATTTATGGAAAATGGGCATGACGTCTCCTGTAGGCGATAGTGCCAACCAGACAGAAAAGGTACTTCAAAGCTACGAAGATTCTCTGCAAAAGTTTGATGCCACTTTAGCTGGCAATTGTATTCGCACATGGTTCTTTGTCCGCGATGTGGATACCCAGTATGCGGGCATGGTAGCAGCCCGTCGTCAGAATTTCATTGAGCAGGGACTTACAGAGAAGACACATTATATCTCCAGCACAGGAATTGGTGGAGGACCTGCTGAAACAAAGGCTTTGATTCAGATGGGAACTTATGCTCTCACTGGTTTTGAGTTTCAGCAGCAGCGCTATCTCTATGCTCCCACTCACCTCAATCCTACATACGAGTATGGTGTCACCTTCGAGCGTGGCACGTTAATGGAATATGGCGATCGTGCCCATGTCTTCATTTCTGGCACAGCCAGTATCAACAACAAAGGTGAAGTGATGTATGTGGGTGATATCGTTCAGCAGACCAAACGTATGTGGGAGAATGTGGAAACTCTCCTTAAAGAGGGAGGAACCACATTCGATGATGTGATGCAGATCGTGGTATATTTGCGCGATACAGCTGACTACGAAACGGTACGTGAAATGTTTGCAGAGCGTTATCCGAATATTCCTACCCTCATAGCATTGGCTCCCGTTTGTCGTCCCGCATGGTTGATAGAAATGGAGTGTATAGCTGTCCAATCTCGTAGGAATCCTGATTATAAAGAATTTTAACTGATTCTGTGCATGTCAAGGCTGGAACGATTCTTGCCTTTTGGGCTCTTGGCTCTGATGGCTATTGTTATTGCAGTAGCCACGGTTGTTGAGGATGCTCATGGGACACGATATGCGAAAGGCCTTATTTATAGTTCCCTATGGTTCAAGTTACTATGGGGAGCCATTGCTTTTTCTGGCATCTGGCTTCTGTGGAAACGACAGTTGTGGCATCGCTTTGCGGTTTTTATGCTCCATGTCAGTTTTCTGCTAATCCTCGTTGGCGCATTTGTTACTTCTGTAATGAGCAAGAGCGGATCTCTGCATTTGCGTCAAGGAGTGCCCACTGGAGATTTCTTGTCTGATCAGGAACGTGTGGAACATTTGCCCTTCCTGATTCGTTTGGATACTTTCCTGATTCGATGCTATCCTGGTACAGAGACTCCTCAGGATTATATAAGTCATATCACCTGTCAAGATCAGCAGTATGTTATCAGCATGAACCATATTGCCAAGATGGATGGCTATCGCTTCTATCAGTCTTCCTATGATCAGGATCGGCAAGGCTCTATCCTTAGTGTCAATTATGATCTTTGGGGCACACGTATTACCTATTTTGGATATGCACTTTTGGGACTGAGTATGATGATCATCATGTTGCAGCGGATGCGCAATCGTGGCAAGTCTGCTACCAGCAAGCTCCTTCTTTTCTTGCTCTTGATGTGTTTTGGGAGTTCTGCTTACGCAGCTTTGCCTGTAGTTCCTCAGGAAAAGGTTTCTTCCATGGAGCGCGGTCAGGTAATGTGGAATGATCGTGTGACTCCTATCGGAACAATGGGACAAGAATTCCTGCTAAAGGTTTATGGAAAACGTTCTTATCATGGTCTTTCTGGTACACAGGTGTTAATGTCCTGGGCCCTCTCTTCCAAGGAATGGAGCGAGGAACCTATCATCAAGATTAAGGACAAGAAGTTGCGGCAGCAGTTGGGAATTGAAGGGAAATATGCCAGCATGCATGATTTCTTCGATGCCGACAATCACTATAAGTTAAGCGAAATGGCTCCTACGCGAGCTGTTCAAGAAGTCGACGAGAAGATGGGTCTCATCTTTATGCTCCTTCAGGGCACCCTGATTCATCCAGTTCCTGCTGGAGTGAAGTCCCTGTCGGATACCCAAGTGTCCATCGAACTCTTTTACAATCGTATCAACTGGACCTTGTGGAGCATGATTGGATGCTTTGTTTTTGCCTTGTTCTCTTTTGTTTTTCGTAAGTATTGGTGGCACAAACTCCCTATCCTTTTGTTGCTTGCCTTTCTGCTTGCTTCCTTTTTCTTGCGTTGGTACATCGCAGGGCGTTTGCCTCTGAGCAATGGCTATGAAACCATGATTTTCTTGGCTATTTGTTTGGTGACAGGTACGTATCTCGTTCACATCGTTGCCTATGTCCCCGTTCTATGTGCAGGCTTTATGCTTTTGGTGGCCCATTTGGGCGAGATGAATCCCCAGATAACTCAGTTGATGCCAGTTCTCCATAGCCCTTGGCTCAGCATTCACGTTAGTGTGATCATGATGAGTTATGCTTTGCTGATACTCAGTTTTATGGAACGCCGTTTGTTGGAACCCGCTGTTTTCTTGCTTGCCGCAGGAATCTTTTTGGGAGCTGTTTGGGCGAATGTTTCTTGGGGAACATATTGGAGTTGGGATCCAAAGGAGAGTTGGGCACTCATAACGTTGATTGTCTACAGCTTGCCGCTCCACACTCAAAGCCTTCCCTGGTTCCGTTCTACCCGCAACTACAGGATTTACTCGATACTGGCCCTTTGCAGTCTTCTGATGACCTATTTTGGTGTTAATTATCTTTTGGGTGGCATGCATAGTTACGCAGGTTGATTATGGTTCGTAACAATGTGTCTTTTCACCCTAAAAAGAAACGCCGTCGCTTGAAGAAAAAGGTGCGTCGAGGCTGTTACACCATCTTATTCTTTCTTTTTGTTCTTGTGGGCTTTACTGTCTACAAATGCCAGCGCAGAATCCATTTGTCAGGAATGACGGCCAGCGCAGACAGCATAGGTCCTGACCAAACGGATACTTTAGTGATGGAGCGTCTGCATAGTGTACTTCATCGTCCAGAGTTTACCGATACCAATAAGCTTTCCATTTCTGTGTATGACCTGACACGCCAATGTTCTGTATTGAAGTATCATGTCGACCGACTGATGATTCCAGCTTCATGCATGAAATTATTGACAGCCATCACCGCTTATCATCGTTTGGGCATCGACCATATATATCAGAACAGCCTTTATGCTCATGGAACCATCAAGAATGGAACCTTGTGTGGCGATTTGATTCTTTGTCTCGATGATGACCCTCATTTGGAATCTTTCCAAGACTTTGTGGATGCTTTGTCAAGAAAGGGTATCCGACATATTGAAGGCGGAATCATCTTTGATATGGTCCGCACAGACACCCTTCGTCAGCATGCTACAGCCTCACCTTGGGATATTCCTTATAGTCAGGTGCCTCTCCTGATGAAAGGTGAAAAGCGTATTCGGCAGGATTTCATGTATTTGCTTTCTTTGTCGGAAATCACCTACCACAACAATCCTCTCTTTTCTGATTCATGGCTGGTGGGGCTCAATCCAACGAAGAGCCCCCAGGAGTATCGCTTGGCATTGAAATCGGCATGTCGAGGTGCCAAACTTCTTTATCAACAGACTCATACCTTACGTGAAGTTATTGCGCCCATGCTTATTTTCAGCAGCAACGTGAAGGCGGAGTCTGTTTTTTATCACACGAATCATGTCTATGACCGATGGGGAGGAGGCAGTAGGGAGGACAACTACAGCGTTATGACTTTCATCCGCGAAGAGATGTGTCAGGACCCTGATGCTATGGGGTATATCATCAACGACGGTAGTGGACTTTCGCCAGAGAACCGCTTGACTGCAGATTTTCTGGTTCAGTTGTTGGAGTATGCATATCGTAAGGAAGAAATCTTCGATGTTCTCATTCATGAGTCTTTGGCCACTCCAGAGGAAGGTCCTCGAAGCGGCTCTTTGACGGGTCGTATGATGGAGCCTGTCTTTCGCGACCGCATCTTTGCCAAGACAGGTACGCTCACCACTTTGGGCGTGTCCTCTCTGAGTGGATATGCTCGAGGAGATGATGGACGTTGGTTTGCTTTCTCCATCATCAATGAGGGCAGTCCTGTCTACGACAGCCGCCTCTTTCAGGATCGTATCTGCAAGGCTCTGGTTTCTCCTGCCAGATGAGTATGTGGGATTCGAGAGGAAACCTTTTCCGCCTCTTTACCCGCATCCCTCGCATTTGTTTTCCCCACAGCAGTTGCATGAACCGCAACCGCCGCCATTCCTTCGATTCTTGATGTAGCGGTACAGGACGATGCCAACTATCGCTGCCACGAGGACCAGAAGTACAATACTTTGTATATTCATCATGCTACAATATTGTCGAAATAAGGAAGGATACTATCCAAGCTATCACACATTGGAATATCATGATAAAAAACATCCATTTGGTGCCCAGTTCTCGACGTATTGTCGCCATTGCCGCCATACAGGGTGTATAGAGAAGACAGAATACAAGCAGGGCGTATGCTGTCGCGGCAGTCATTACTTCAGCGATGGCAATTCCGTTGAAGAGTGACGACATGACAGCCACCACAACTTCCTTTGCCAGCACACCACTTACCAGTGCACTTACTACTCGCCAGTCTCCATATCCCATGAGACTGAAGACGGGTGCTATCATGTTTGCTATCTGTGCCAGAATGCTCTGGTTCTCCATGCCTTCCTGTATCATGTTCAGATGGAAATCGAAGGTGCGAAGGAACCAAATGATGATGCTTGCCAGGAAGATGACCGTGAAGGCTCGTTGCAGGAAATCTTTGGCTTTGTCCCACAGCAGGCGCAGCACATTGTTGGCAATGGGGAGGCGATAGTTGGGAAGTTCCATGACAAACGGTACGGCTTTACCTCGGAAAAGAGAATGTTTCATGATGATGGCTGTAAGGATGCCGACCAGGATGCCTAACACGTATAGGCTCACCATGACAAGGCCTGTCTTCTCAGGGAAGAAAGCAGCGGAGAAGAAGGCGTAGATGGGAATCTTGGCTGTACAGGACATGAAGGGAGTCAGCATGATGGTCAGTTTGCGATCTCGTTCGCTGGGCAGGGTGCGGCTACTCATCACGCTGGGAACAGAGCATCCAAAGCCGATCAGCAGGGAGACAATACTTCGCCCTGAGAGTCCCAGCCGGCGCATCGGACGGTCCATCACGAAGGCGATACGGGCCATATAGCCTGTGTCCTCCAGCATGCTTAGGAAGAAGAAGAGCACCACAATCAAGGGGAGGAACGAAAGGACAGTTCCCACACCACTGTATATGCCATCGATGATGAGGCTGTGTACGACAGGAGCGATATCCCACGAGGTGAGCGTTTTGTCAGAGACTTCTGTAAACCAGTCTATTGCCTCGCTGAACGAGTTCTGCAACCAGGCACCAAGACTGTCGAAAGTAAGATAGAAGACCAATCCCATGATGAGGATGAAGGTGGGAATGGCAGTCCATTTGCCCGTCAGAATCCTGTCGATACGCTGGCTGCGCAGGTATTCTTTACTTTGGCTGGGATATACCAGCGTGCGTTTACAGACTTCACGGATGTAGTAGAAACGCATGTCAGCCATAGCTGCACATCGATCCAATCCACGCTCTTCTTCCATTTGGGTCAGAATGTGCTCGATGGTTTCCATCTCGTTGGTAGTCAGTCCCAAGGCTTTGACAACCAGTTGGTCGCCTTCCACCAGTTTGCTGCTGGCAAAGCGCAAGGGGATGTTGGCTCGCTCAGCATGATCCTCGATAAAGTGCATGATGGCGTGCAGGCAGCGGTGTACGGCTCCTCCGTGCTCGTTGGGGCTGCAGAAGTCCTGGCGTGCAGGTCTTTCCTCGTATTTGGCTACATGCAGGGCATGCTCGACCAACTCATTCACTCCCTCGTTCTTCATTGCGCTGATGGGGATGACGGGGATGCCCAGCAACCGTTCCATCTCATTGATGCGGATCATGCATCCGTTGCCTTCCACTTCGTCCATCATGTTCAGCGCCAGCACCATGGGGATGCCCAGTTCCATCAGTTGCATGGTCAGGTAGAGGCTCCGTTCTATGCTGGTGGCATCCAATATGTTGATGATACCGTCAGGATGATTCTGCAGGATAAATTCTCTGCTTACGATCTCCTCGCTTGTAAAAGGGCTCAGGCTATAGATGCCAGGCAGGTCGGTCACCACGGCGTTTGGATGTCCCTTGATGATGCCATCCTTGCGGTCGATGGTTACGCCTGGGAAGTTCCCTACGTGCTGGTTGCTTCCTGTCAGTTGATTGAAGAGAGTAGTCTTGCCGCAGTTTTGGTTCCCCACCAGAGCAAAGTTCAGTTTCCCTTCTTTGGGCTTCATGTATTGGGCTTCAGGGTGTTCCTTATCCTCCGTGTGGTAGCGTCCTTCCTCACCGTATCCGGGGTGGCTCTCTTCGTGAAAGATGTTCAGCTCATCGGCGAGGGAATCCTCTTCCTGTTCTCTCTTTCTCAGTTGCTCGTCCGTGAAGGTCTTTATTTCTATCTTTTCTGCATCAGCCAGGGTCAGCACCAGCTCATAGTTGTGGATTCTCAGTTCCATCGGATCACCCATCGGAGCATACTTCTGCAGTTTCACCACAGCGCCAGGGATGACACCCATGTCCAGGAAATGTTGGCGAGTGGCACCTTGGCCTCCCACGGAAGCGATAACAGCACTTTGTCCAATAGAAAGTTCGCGTAGGGTCATTTTCTTATCTTCTTGGCTGCAAAGTTACGAATATATTTCCTTTCTTGCGTCACCATTCTGATTCTTGTGGAAAAAAATACCTGAAAATGATTAACAGTAGATTAGGGTCGTCAGTCTTTCTGGGCACAGAATCTCTTGGGCAGTCTCCCACAATTGGGTAGGAGTCAGGGCATCAATCTTCTCGCAGAGGCTCTCCTGAGTTTGAGTGGTGCCATAGTGGAGGAATCTTTTCCCCATTCCGATGGCCACGCCTTCGAAGTTGTCGTACGAAATGCAGATCTGCCCCTTCAGCTGCTTCTTCAGGGCTGCCAGGGCCCGCTCGCTTAATGGGGCATCCATCAGCCGCTCCAGCTCGTTCTCCACCAGACGACGGCATTGTGCCACATTGGCTTGGTCACATCCGAAATAGACGCTCCATGCGCCAGCATCGGTATAGCTCGCGATGTTGCTCTCCACATTGTAAACCAGCCCGTTGTGCTCTCTTAGCGCCAAGTTCAGACGGCTGCTCATGCCAGGCCCTCCCAGCAGGTTGTTCAGGACCACCAGATGCAGGTGGCGCGGATCGTTCCCACCATAGCATCGGCATCCCATCATCACGTGAGCCAGATGAGTATCCTTCCTGATTGTTAAGGGTTCGGAAGGGGGGCAGAAGGCGTTGGGCTTCATGCGAGGCAGCGGATTCTCCGTTGAGTCCTTCTGCATGTCAGCCTTGTTCACGCATCGTAGAATATCCTTCATGCTGACGTTTCCGTAGAGGAAGAGGACCATCCTGTCCAACCGGTACTGACGGCTCACATAGTGCAGGATGTCGCTTGATTTCATCTGGCGCAGGCGGTCGGCATCGCCTAGAATGTTCCTGCCCAAGGGATGCTCAGGAAAAAGGAGAGCCTCGAAGTCATCGAAAATCAGCTCGCTGGGCGAGTCATTATAGCTCTCTATCTCATCGACCACGACCTCCACCTCCTTCTCCATCTCGTGTTGGGGATAGGTACTGTGGAGCACGATATCCATCAGCAGGTCGATGGCTCTGCTGAAATGCTCTCGTGGGAAGGTACAGTAGTAGACCGTCTCCTCCTTGCCCGTATAGGCATTCAGGTCACCTCCCACACTCTCCATCCTGTTTATGATGTGCCAAGCCTTGCGCCGTTGGGTTCCTTTGAAGGTCAGGTGTTCTGTGAAATGGGCGATTCCCGTTTCCTTATCCTCCTCATCTCTCGTACCGCTATCCACGGCAATTCCGCAGTACACCACATCGGTGGGACTGGGCGCGCAGATGATGCGTAAGCCCGATGGTAGCGTCTCTGTTGTATATGTCATTCTCGCGAATCTTCCTTTTTGCGCTGCAAAATTACAAAAAAGTTTTCTTTTTGCCCCTAAAAAGATATCAGTTCGACGCAAGAATGACAGAATCCTTTTCTTTTTTATCGGGCGAGAGAACCTCTGCACATCTTCTTCGGAATCCATCCAGCGAATGTAGTCCATTTGGCAGAGCCTCAAAAAACTGCTGAAAAACCTCAAAAAGACATGCAAAAACCCCTCATTCTGATACTTTTCCTTATTACTTTACGCACATGTGGGTGTTCTGGATTTTCATCCTTTTTTCTCATTTGGTGAGATTTTTGCAGCAAAATGGCTGTCTCGTGACTGAAAATGGAGGGAAGAAGTGCAATTTGAAGATATTGTAGAGACTGATTGATACAATTCGTGAGACTGTCCACCAGTTCCTCATGCCTTTTCAACACGTTGAAACCAAGGATTCAACACGTTGGAAAGAGGAAATCAACACGTTGGAAGTCCGCTCGGAATACTAGGAGAACTCTGATTACTCGGAAAACTCTGAGAAGTATGATTACTTGGAGGACTCGGATGATTATTTATGGAATTAATGGGCATTTTGTTTGAAATGCGCGTTTAACCGAAATTGACGAACTGGACAATCTGCTGGAGGTGCTCCTGGGCTGTCTGGCGTCCCATCTCGTAGACAAGTTTCTGTTTGCTGGGCGTTTGTTCTGTGCGTCCGATGGGCAGGATGTCCTGAGGATAAATGACGATGGTGTTGCCTAAGAGCTCTTGTTGATGGAGGTAGTCAAGTTGCTCGTTGTACATCTGATGGCGTCGCGACATGGCTTCTATGATCTTAGGGTACTTGCGCATGGTCATGTGGAAGAGAGGCATCAGCTTGGTGCGTTTCTTGGTGAACCCTTTCGGTTGGGTCAGCACCACAATATTGTGCGTATAACCTATCTTTTGGAAGTGGCGGAGAGGAATGGAATCGACAATTCCACCATCGAGCAGTTCACGTCCTTCCAACTTCACAGGATGACTGACAATAGGCATGGATGCAGAGGCACGGACCCACTCGAGTGTTTCATAATCAACCTTGCTGAGCTGCTTGTAGACAGGTTTACCTGTATTGGCGTCAGTACACACCAGATGATATTCCATAGGATTGGCGGCAAACGTGTCAGCATCGAAGATGTCCAGCTGAGTGGGAATGGTGTGGTAGGCATATTCTCCATTCACCAGTTCACCTGTTTTCCATAATGTGCGCCATCCCATGTAATTTGGATCTTTTGAAAAACGGATATTGTAGCGAAGGGCTCGCCCAGGCTGGCACGACTTGTAGTTGCAGCCGAATGCCGCACCTGCCGACACGCCAATCATCCCATCGAATCGAATGCCTTGTTCCATCATGACATCCATCACCCCAGCCGTAAAAAGGCCTCTCATGCCTCCGCCTTCCAACACCAATCCTGTCTTCATAGAAAAAAGAATGTTTCTTCTGATAATGACAACAAAATTATAAAAATAAATCGTTAACAGGGAAACTGGGAGGAGATAATAATCAAAAATAGGGAGGAAAAAGAAGCGGCTGCGTAAAATAATCCATATGTTTACGGTATTTTTTCCATATCGAAGATACAAAAAACACCTTACCTTTGTACCCAAACAATAACATTTGGAAACATGCAAGGATTTAACAAAGGATTCTTCTATTTTATCTGTCTGGTATCTGCCATGGGAGGATTGCTCTTTGGTTATGACTGGGTGGTGATTGGTGGTGCAAAGCCGTTTTATGAGTTGTATTTCGACATTACAGACTTGCCGCTAATGCAGGGAATAGCCATGACGACGGCTCTCGTGGGATGTCTTGCAGGAGCGATGGTAGCAGGAGCGGCGGCTGACAGGTATGGGCGGAAGCCATTGCTGATGCTGTCGGCCGTGCTGTTTACTGTGTCGGCTGTGGCAACGGGCTTGTTCAATGACTTCATCCTTTTCAATATAGCACGTTTTATTGGTGGCATCGGTATTGGTGTGGCTTCGGCCTTGTCGCCCATGTATATTGCGGAAGTCAGTCCCGCAGAAATTCGCGGTCGCATGGTTAGCCTGAACCAGATGACCATCGTGCTGGGCATCCTCTCCGCACAAATCGTCAATATGCTGTTGGCTCGTGATACTGCGGTAGTTGAGAGCCAAGCGTGGAATGTGGAATGGGGCTGGCGTTGGATGTTTTGGGCAGAAACCTTGCCTGCAGGGTTGTTCCTGTTGCTGAGCTTCTTCATTCCTGAGAGTCCAGTCTATCTGAAGCTGAAGCAAGGAGTGGTGGAAGAATCTCGACGTATAGGACGAGAGGCAGGGCTTCGCGAATTGATGCAGGTGAAATATGGTAAAGTGCTGTTGCTGGGTCTTGTGATTGCTGTCTTTCAGCAATGGTGTGGGACTAACGTCATCTTCAACTACGCTCAGGAGATTTTCTTGGGAGCAGGTTTCGATGTCGATGGCATGTTTATCAATATTGTCATCACAGGTATTGCCAACGTCATCTTTACCATTCTTGCGCTTTATACCATTGAGAAGTGGGGACGTCGTACGTTGATTCTTTTGGGTGCAGGTGGCTTGGGACTCATTTATCTCACGCTGGGTACATGCTACTTTTTCGAGGTCAAGGGCGTGCTGATGGTGGTTCTTGTGGTGGCAGCCATCTCTGTCTATGCCATGACCCTTGGTCCTGTTACATGGACGCTGCTGGCAGAAATATTCCCCAATCGCGTGAGAGGCATCGCTATGGCTACCTGTACCTTCGCTCTCTGGGTGGGTTGTTGCACCCTAACGTTCTCCTTCCCATCGATGAATGCAGCCCTTGGCAGTAGCGGCACCTTCTGGATCTACAGCGCCATCTGCGTTTGTGCCTTTGTCTTCCTTTGGAACCGTTGTCCTGAAACGAAAGGAAAGTCTCTGGAGGAGTTGGAAAAAGAGTTAGTCAAAAAATGACGATATGGCGTAATTACGTAATCGCGGAATAACAATAAAAAAAAGGAACCCCCAATGTCAGTAAAAGCTTGGAGAGAAGTGGTAAGTATCCCAACGTACGAGGTGGGAAAGCCAGAGAAGAACCCAATGTTTCTGGAGAAACGAGTATATCAGGGTTCAAGTGGTGTAGTCTATCCCTATCCTGTCATCGAGTCGATAAGCGATGAAAAGGTGAACAAGGACTATCAGGCCATTTGGCTTGAAAACGAATATATCAAAGTGATGATTCTGCCCGAACTGGGCGGTCGTGTGCAGATGGCTTATGACAAGATAGCTAGGCGCCACTTCGTCTACTACAATCACGTCATCAAGCCTGCACTCGTTGGTCTCACGGGTCCTTGGATTAGCGGTGGCATTGAGTTCAACTGGCCACAGCACCATCGTCCCACGACCTTTATGCCTGTGGATACTTGTATTGAGAAGAATGCAGATGGTTCCGTGTGTGTATGGGTAAGCGAGATGGAGAAGATGTTTCATCAGAAAGGAATGGCAGGCTTCACTTTGCGTCCAGGTTGTGCTTATTTGGAGATCAAAGGCCGCTTGTACAACCGCACGGATGTGCCGCAGACTTTCTTGTGGTGGGCTAATCCTGCCGTTGAGGTGAACGACCAATATCAAAGTGTGTTTCCACCTGATATCAATGCCGTGTTCGATCATGGCAAGCGAGCTGTTTCATCGTTTCCCATCGCTACAGGTACCTATTATAAGATGGATTATTCGGCAGGTGTAGATATTTCAAATTACAAGAACATCTACGTGCCAACCAGCTATATGGGAGTGAACTCGCACTTCAACTTCGAAGGTGGTTATGAGAATGATGCCCAAGCCGGAATGCTTCACGTGGCCAGTCATCATTACTCGCCAGGCAAGAAACAATGGACGTGGGGTAATGGTGACTTTGGACGTGCTTGGGATCGCAACCTGACGGATGAGGCTACCCCAGAGGAGATGAAAAAGTGGGGCATCAACCGTGATGGCTTCCGTCCCTACATCGAGTTGATGGCAGGTGTGTATACGGAGAATCAGCCTGACTTCAGCTGGCTGATGCCTTACGAGGAGAAGACGTTTACCCAATACTTTATGCCCTATCGTGAATTGGGTGTGGTAAAAGAGGCTTCAAAAGACCTTGTGTTCAACATCAACAGCCTCGCCTCCAGCGACTCTTCAATAGGTGGAAGGAGTAGTCATCTTGTTGAGTTCAAAGTCTTTGCTACTCACAAACAAGAGGTTTGTCTCATTCTCAGAAATGATCATGGCGAGGTGTATTATCAGAAAGAGACGACACTCTCTCCAGAGGAAGTGTTTGCAAAAACCGTTGATGTGAAAAGTGCCAGGTTTAATGAGCTGACCTTTGAAATAAAAAAGACTTTTGTTTATGGTCAGCGCACTGTTCTGGAATGGCATGCAGAAGCGGATGAAATCCGTCCCATCCCTGACTCCGCAGAAGCAGCTTTATTGCCTGAGCAGATAAAAACTAATGAGCAACTCTATCTCACAGGCTTGCATCTGGAGCAATACCGCCACGCCACATGGCTTGCAACAGACTATTACGAAGAGGCTCTCCGCCGCGATCCAAATGATATCCGTTGTCTTAACGCCATGGGCTTGTGGTACATTCGCAAAGGACGTTTCGCTAAGTCAGAAGGATATCTGCGTAAGGCTGTCAAACTCTTGCAGAAGCGTAACCCTAATCCCTACGATGGTGAACCAATTTACAATCTTGGCCTCGCCCTGAAATATCAAGGAAAGTGTTCAGAAGCCTACGAACTCTTTTGGAAAGCCACTTGGAATAAGGCTTGGGCTGATGCAGGCTATTTCGAGGCTGCCAAGATCAGCACCATGCAAGGTCGCTATGAGGATGCACTTGATGAGATAGACCGCAGTCTAAACAACAATTGGCACAACCACAAGGCCCGTGCCCTCAAAGTTGCCATTCTTCGCAAATTGGGAAAGGCCAACGAAGCACTGGCCCTCATCGATGAGTCGCTGGAATGCGATCTCTTTAATTATGGTTGTCGCTATGAGAAGTTCCTCCTCACGAAGAACGAGGACGTACTGTCAGAAATGAAGCGGATGTTGCGCTGTTCAGCACAGAACTACGATGAAGTGGCACTTGACTACTCTGCCGCAGGTTTCACAGACGAGGCAAAGGCTATCTGGCAGATTGCTATTGAAGAAGGTGCCACCACACCAATGACCTGGTATTACATGGGAAGCCTCTTCCCTAACCTCCCTCTAAATGATGAAGGGAATAATTATTACGAAATCGCAGAACATCAATGCTCAGCCTATTGCTTTCCCAATCGTCTAGAGGATGTTATTGTTCTCGAGACTGCTAAGAAACAGAATCCACAGGGCAGCAAAGCTCCCTACTATCTAGGCTGTCTGTATTATGCTGCCCGTCAGTATGACCTTGCTATTGAGAACTGGGAGTTCTCTGCAAAACTCAATCCGCAGTTCCCCACCGTTTGGCGCAACCTCGCCTTGGCTCGCTTCAACAAGCAGAACCGTCAGCAGGAGGCTCTCGAATACATGGAACGCGCTTTCCACCTCAACGAGAACGATGAACGCATCCTTATGGAACTTGATCAGCTCTACAAGCGTTTGCATCGTTCGCATGAGGAGCGACTGGCCCTGCTCGAGAAACACTTGGAATTGGTTTGGCGTCGAGATGATCTGATACTTGAAATGATCACGTTGCAAAACCAATTGGGACGTTACGAAGAGGCTTATCAGAACCTGAATGACCATATCTTCCACCCATGGGAGGGCGGTGAAGGCAAAGTGTCCACACAGTATCAAATATGTAGGGTAGAAATGGCCAAAGATGCGATTGCAAGCGGAGATACGGCAGAATTGAAACGTGCCGTCAAACTTCTGAGTGCGTGTTTGGAATATCCTCATCATCTTGGCGAGGGCAAGCTCTATGGGGCACAGGAGAACGACTTCCATTATCTGCTTGGTGTAGCTTTTGATGCTTTAGGAGAGAAAGCTCAAGCCATCAAGTGCTGGGAAGAGGCCACAAAGGGATCGCAAGAGCCTGCAGCTGCGATGTATTACAACGATGCGAAGCCCGATAAGATCTTCTATCAGGGATTGGCTCTCTATAAGCTTGGACGTGTGGGTGAGGCACACGGACGCTTCTTCAAACTTATCAACTATGGAAAGCAGCATCTTTTCGAGAAACCTGTCATGGATTATTTCGCCGTTTCTCTGCCCGACCTGCTTATCTGGGAGGATTCTTTAGAGACAAAGAATATTATCCACTGCAAGTACATGCTCGCCCTCGGCTATTACGGCATGGGCGACACAATGCATGCAGAACGTTATTTGAAAGAAGTGGAAGCTCTCGAAAACAATCATCAGGGAATCCAACAACTCCGCTCTCTGATTTCTTGCTTACAGATGAAGCCATAGTACAAAAAGTTCTGCAAGTGGCTCAAAGCCTTTGCTGTTAAGGATTTACCGTTTGATTTTCTCTATACTTCGTTGGTGACATACCCATCACTTTCGAGAAAAGGCGTGAGAAGTATAACGAATCCTCTATGCCTACTTTGTAGCATATCGTGTTGATTTTCATGTCTGTAGTACGCAGTAGGTGGCAGGCATGTTCCACCTTCAGGCGATTGAAAAAGGACAGGGGACTATAGCCGGTCTGTCGCTTGAAGAGTGTGGTGAACTGCGTGGTCGAATAGCCCACATATTTGACGATCTCTTGCATGCGGATATGATTCTCGATATTTTCCTTCATATAATGTATTGCGGCGTCCACTACGTTGGGAAGGTGTTCTTTCTCTATCTTTCCCTTGTTGGCCATGCGGTATTGATTAAGGTAACGCATAGAAGCCAGGTAATGATACAGCAATGACGAAGCGTAACGCAGGTTTTCGATGTCGTACCCCTGTTCCAGTGTACTGAATATTTCCTCGAAGATGTTGTGCCGCTCGTTGATGCGTGAATTCAAGGCAAGGCTGATTTCTTGAGGTTTTTGTGCTCCGTTGGCGAAGATGCTGGCATTATAGCCACGGAAATGAATCCAGTAGATGGTCCACTCATTGTCCTCAGAGGCACCATAGCAATGGGGCTGACCTGCTGGTAAGATAAAGAATTGGTTCTTGCCAACCTGGAATTCCTTATCATCGATGCGATACCAGCCACTGCCATTGACACAATATATGAGCACATATTGGTCGATGGCCTCCTTGCGGTCACGGTAGTGATGAGTAGCATGAGGGTAATAGCCGATGTCCGTCAAGTAGAGACTTGACACCAATGGATCTTCTTCCTCCATTTTTACAATCATGGGAGGAATGACGATGGAACGTTCGCCCAGGAAACCATCTTTCTGCTTAATCATATACCTTTTTGCATTTCTTGAAGAGTTTTGTGCCACAAAGTTATGAAAAAGGAAGCTGATTTCCAGATTTGTTTTTCCAAATGTTTAAAAATCAAATAAAAAGAAGTAACTTTGCACCCGATTATGAAGAATTTTGAAGAATTGGGCTTGTGCAAAGAATTGTTGCAAGCCATTGAGGAACAGGGGTATGAGAATCCTATGCCTGTCCAAGAAGAGGTAATACCCTGTTTGCTGGGTAAAAAGTTGAAAGAAAGTGGAGAGCCTGTAGGAGATTTGGTTGCCTTGGCTCAGACGGGTACGGGCAAGACAGCAGCCTATGGTTTGCCTTTGTTGCAGCGGTTGCATCTGCAGGAGGAATCTGTTGAGCAGAAACATGCGCCGAAAGCTGTCGTGATGAGTCCCACACGAGAATTGTGCCTTCAGATTACAGATGATTTGAAGGGATTTGCCAAATATTTGCCAGAAGTTCGCATTCTGGCTGTATATGGAGGTGCGAATATCGAGCCTCAGATTCGTGCTCTGAAGGCTGGAGTGGATGTGATTGTAGCCACTCCTGGTCGTCTCATCGACTTGATGAATCGTGGAGTGGCAGACTTGTCTTCTGTTAGACAGGTTGTTCTGGATGAGGCTGATGAGATGTTGTCAATGGGATTCCAAGAGGACATTGATGCTGTGTTGGAGGGTGTGCCTCAGGAGCACAACACGTTGCTCTTTAGTGCGACGATGAGTAAGGAGATTGAGCGTATTGCTCAGAATTACCTCCACGATGCTGAACAAATACAGGTGGGAAGCCGCAACGAAGGTGCTGAGCACGTGAACCATATCTATTATCTGGTTCATGCCAAGGATAAGTACCTGGCGTTGAAGCGTCTGGTGGATTTCTACCCACGCATCTATGCCATCATTTTCTGTCGCACGAAAGTGGAGACACAGGAGGTGGCAGACAATCTGATTCGCGACGGGTACAATGCAGATGCCCTGCATGGTGACTTGAGCCAGCAGCAGCGTGACTTGACGATGCAGAAGTTTCGTCAGCACAGAACTCAACTATTGGTGGCTACCGATGTGGCTGCTCGTGGTTTGGATGTGGATGACTTGACTCATGTTATCAATTATGGGATGCCTGACGATGTGGAGAACTACACCCATCGTAGTGGTCGAACAGGTCGTGCTGGAAAGAAAGGAACGAGTATTTGCATTATCCATACACGCGAGAAAGGCAAGATCCGTCAAGTGGAGAAGACCATTCAGAAGCAGTTCGAGAAAGGCACGATGCCAGAACCCAAAGAAATCTGTGCCAAGCAGCTTTATCACGTGATAGACGACATCGAGCGTGTGGAGGTGGACGAGAGCGAGATAGCTCCTTTCATGGAGGAAGTGCGCAAGCGTTGGGTATGGCTGGACAAGGAAGATCTGATCAAACGTGTGTTGAGTCGCGAGTTTGGGAGGTTCCTGCGCTACTATGCCAGCGCACCAGAGATAGACGAAGTCTCTAGTGGATCGGAAGGTGGCAAGAAAGAGGGACGTCGTAAGAAGGGTGACCATCAGGCAGAAGAAGGATATGTACGCCTGTTCCTGAATGTAGGAAAGATGGACGGCATGTTTGCTCGTGAAATTATTGGTTTGATCAACAACAATGTGAAGGGCAACAAGGTGGAGATCGGACGCATAGATTTGATGAAGAACTTCTCTTTCGTGGAAGTGGTAGAAGCGGATGCTGATCGTGTGGTGAAGGCCATGAAGCATGGTGTGAATGTGAAGGGCAGGAGCGTGGTGATGGAAGTGAGCGACAGTGGCCCAGCAAGGCCATCAGCTTCTCAAGGTGGAGAGGTGTCCAGGAGAGAACGTCGCAAGGGTGGCGGGGATGCCAAGAAACCTTGGTCTGCCAAAGATGCCCGCACTTCCAGGAATGCAAGAGACGCCAAGGAGCCCAGAGAGAAAAAGGATGTGATAAAGAAGAACAAGCCTTCGCGTGAGGAGCGTGGCTATACAGCTCCACGAGGCAAAAAGTATTCCAAGGAAGACTGGATGAAATTCCTCCATCCTGACGACAAGAAAGTGAAATCATCGAAGAAAGGTTTGAGAGGCGAGGAGCCTGACTTCAGCGAGGAAGGATGGGCAAGACGTTTCCCAAAGAAAAAATGAAAAGAACAGGAAAGGATATGAAGAAGATTCTCTTGTGGGCTTTGGTAAGCCTGATACCCTTGAGCGTATGGTGCGATGAGGGAATGTGGATGCTCAACAGGATTGACCAGAAGACAGCCGACGCGATGCAAGGCTTAGGGTTGGAGCTGACACCCAGTGAATTGTATAATCCTGATGGAATGAGCCTCAAGGATGCCGTAGTGGATTTTGGGGACTTCTGCTCAGGTGTGGTGGTTAGTCCTGACGGACTGGTCTTTACGAATCACCATTGTGGATATGGCGCCATCCAGAAATTGTCAACTCCTGAGGATGACATCCTGACCAACGGCTTCGTTGCTCGAAAGCGTAGTGAGGAACGTCCTGCAGAGGGACTTTTCGTGCGCTTTCTCCAGAGGACGGAGGACTGCACCAGTCGTGTGATGAGAGCTTTGGACAGCGTCTATCATGCTCATCCCAATCGTGAGGCTCGCGAATTGAATCGACGCTATGCCGACAGCATATGCCAAGCCGTGGAGCGAGAGTATACACGCGCCAACCCCAAGTTGAACTGCCAGGTGAAGAGCTATTACGGAGGCAATGCCTATTACGTAAGTATATATAAGGTATACCGCGACATCCGTTTGGTGTTTACGGCAACAGAGACCTTGGGAAAGTTTGGAGGCGATACAGACAACTGGATGTGGCCTCGCCAGACATGTGACTTCAGTGTCTTCCGCATTTATGCCGGCAAGGATGGTGAGCCTGCTGACTACAGCCAGGATAATGTGCCTTACCATCCCAAGCGCTATGCCAAGGTTAGCATCGACGGCTATAAGCCTGGTGATTTCTGCATGACCATCGGCTATCCAGGGAGTACGAGCCGTTATCTCAGTTCGTGGGGAATCCAGGAGCGTGTGGGTGCCCGCAATGTGTCCACCATTCAGGTTCGTGGGAAGAAACAGGATGTTTGGAAGAAGTTCATGGATGCCGATCGTGCAGTCGGCATCAAGTATGCCAGCAAATGGGCAAGCAGCAGCAACTATTGGAAGAATTCCATCGGAATGAACAAAGCCATCGCTGACCTTGATGTCATTGGTGAGAAGCAGAAGTTGGAGCAGCAGATAGCCGCCTGGTATCATGGCAGGAAAGACCTGGAGAACCGTTTTGGCGAGATGTTTGCCAGTCTCGAGAAGGCATACAAAGAGCGCCACGATGCCGTCTATGCTCAAGGCTTCTACAGCGAGACGTTTATGCGTGGAATAGAGATTTATCGTGTGGCTTCTGAGATCAATAGAATGCCGCAGGACATAGGAGAGGAGCAGCAGAAGGCCACCAAGGAGCGTCTGGCCAATTTCTTCAAGGATTATGATGCGAAACTGGATGAGGCTACAATGGCTGCCTTGCTGCAGAACTATCGTGAGCAGGTCAAGGACAGGAAGTATTGGCCCGCATGCTATCAGCTCATCGACAGCCTCTATGCAGGCAACTGCGAGGCGTATGTCAAGGATCTGTTCAGCAAGACCGTCTGCACAGACATCTCCTGCGTTGATAAAGTGTTGGCCGACAGCACTCTGCGCGAGAAGGATATGGCTCTCGTCTATGCCCAAGGAATTCCTGACAAGTTCATGGAAATCACAGGAGGGCAGAGCGAGAACTCCAGCATCATCAACTATAATGAGCACATGCTGACTCAGGCTCTCCTGGAAATGGATCAGGAAGCGCCTCACTACAGCGATGCCAACTTCAGCATGCGCTTGAGTTATGGCTTCATTCAGGATTATACCTCCCAAGGCACGCATTACGATTATTACACCAATTCGCAAAGCCTGCTCGAGAAAGCTGCCAAGCAAGGAGAGATAGAGGATTACAAGCTCGAGGACGACATCATGTCCCTGATGCAGAAAGGCGATTTTGGGCGTTATGCCGACAAGAGCACGGGCGACATGCACCTCTGCTTCATCAGCAACAACGACATTACGGGTGGCAACTCTGGCAGTCCCATGTTCGACGGCAAAGGCCGTCTCATAGGCTTGGCTTTCGATGGAAACTGGGAAGCCATGAGTGGCGACATCAGTTTCGACAGCAGCCTTCAGCGTTGCATTGGTGTGGATATCCGTTTCGTCCTCTACCTTATCGACAAGTGGGGAGGTGCCAAGAATCTGATCAAAGAGCTTCGCTTGGAGTAAGTCTTCACAAAGAATGATATCTGACTCTAAGATAGTCGACATATAATAGGAGACTATGTTTTAATAGAAAAGTGAGAATCAAGTTTCCAATCGTTTTTCTTCTGATGATTTACTCATCAGTAGCAAAATCTCAGAACCCAACCTATCATCAGACGGTATCAGGAACAACGACCGTAGTCTCGATATCTGATTTGGAACATTTGGCACCCATAGATTCCATGATTTACGGGCAAATGTTGGAAGACTGTAACGATGCAGTTATCTATGACGGTGTGGTTGATAAGAAAGGGAGGGAGAATTTGTCTGTAACAAAACAACTGAAGAAACTGAATATACCTGTGATGCGTTGGCCAGCAGGAACCGCTATCTACGATTATGAGTGGGAAAAAGGCGTAGGTCCCACTCGAACGGCAGAGAACGAGTATATCTGGGGTGGTAAGGAATATTACACCTTTGGTACTGATGAGTTTGTGAACTGGTGCGCTAAGCTGGACATTGAACCTTACATCAATATTCCTATGGGGAACAACAACACTTATGATCATTCCGTGGAAAAAGCTTTATGCTGGGTGGAATATGTGAACGGTAATGCTGGAACCCCAATGGGAGCATATCGAGTGAGCAATGGTCATGCGGAACCTTATAATGTGCGCTATTTCTGTATTGGTAACGAGAACTATTTGGCTAACAAATTCCACAAAGCGGAATCTGCAACAGAATATGCCGACCAGCTTAGCCTCTATGCCTCTGCCATTAAGAAGATGTATCCTGAAGTGAAACTGTTAGGTGTGGGTCATACGGGAAAGTGGAACAAAACTGTTGCTGAAAAATGCGGAAAGTATCTGGACTTCTTGACGATGCACTATTATATGACAGCCAATGTACGAGACAAGGCATTGATGGAGCCGCAACGGACCCTGTTTGCTCCTGAATTGGTAGAAGCGAATTTGCGTTATTTTATCAATGATATGACTACCTACAACATCTCTGCGGGAAGGACCTCAAATCCCATTCGGCTCAGCATCGACGAATGGAATTGCAGGCATAGTGTGTATAATGGTAGTGGTTATTCCTTCACCCGTAAGGATTCTCGTCGACTCTACGATGCTGCCGCGATGGCTGGTATGCTGAATGTTTTCATTCGCACGAGTCCTTACGTTGCTATGGCGAATTATATCTTTCCCGTGAACGGACATGGACTTTTGAAGACGGTGGGTAATCAGGATGCCTATCCCTCTGTTTGCTATTACCTCTACAGTCTTTACCGTAGATTCATGACAGGTCATGCTGTAGGTGTGGATGTAACAGGGCCTGGTATCAAGAATTTGGAATTGAGTTCGTTGAAAATCGATGGCGATACGGACTCCTCTCAAAAAGGAAAGAAGATAGACCGTTGCTACATTGATTGTGCTGCTGTGTTGAATGAAGAAAAAAGTTTGGTGGTCTCGTTGGTAAACAGATCGTATGATACGAAGCAGGAAATAAGTGTTTTGGTCCCAGAAGGCTACAAACTGAGCTCTGCCTACATGGTTTCAGCCAATGATGTGTGTGCTGAGAATACAGAGGACAACCGTTTGCTGGTGAAAAGTACAACTTTGAAACTCACATCCCCAACTGTTACCCTCAATCCTTGTGCCACTATCCTTATCCAGTTTGATAAGGATACTTCAGAAGCATGATATCTCAAACGCTCCCTCTTTTTCCTTACGTAGTAAACGGTCGGATTTATGTGGAGGGAGAAGATGACTTCAATGTTTACACCACTTCAGGGTACAAAGTAAACGAAAAAGCAAAGCAATCTCCTGGAATTTATGTGGTGCAGGTAGGTGAAAGGTCAAAGAAGGTGAGCGTAGAGTATTGAGGGAAAATCTTCAAATCTGTTTGATAATGATCAATCGGCCCTCTTTCGCATTGATGGTAATGGCATCACCAGGGCTGTACGTTCCTTCCTGCTGAAAGTCCTCCACGGGTGGGAAGATCATTCTCACCTTGTCAGGCTTCATCCTCAATCGTTTCCAGTTGAAGTTCAGGGTAACGGTTTTCGGCTCGTTTGCAAAGTTCCCGATGGCAACAAGTACACGATCAGAACGCACGTATGCCGTAGCCTTCACTTCGTCATCCGAGGGGATGATGGGGCATTGATCGTCCCACCAACCTATCATCTGAGCCTCCTCAATGCCGAATTCCTTCCAAAGTTTCCACATGGGGACGGCTGTGTGAGTTCCTGCATAGCGTGCTGTGGCGCCAAAGAGTGCTCCAAGATAACGGTTTCCACCGTCTTGCAGCATCTCGCTCATGGGACCGAAGGGGATGCCGGAAAAGGTCACCAGCCATTCGTCGGGTTTTAACTCGTTGTATTTGAACGACTCGCCAAACCACAATCTATCCATGTAGGGGAAGAATTCGGTATATTGGTTGGCAGGCCCTCTGGAGTAAGCTGTGTTTGAGTGCAAGTCGATGAGTCCTCCTTGTGGACCGTACCTTTCCAGTACCTTGCGGATACGCTTCACAGTCGTGCGGTCAAACGATACGTCATCCATATAGATGCCGTCAATTCCATAGTTTTCAGCCATCCATCGGAGCCCTTCCACATAATAGTTCAGCCACCGTGAGTTGGGGGTCAGAACGAATGCCTCGTCCTTCAGGTCGGGGTACGATGTTTCGGTGTACCATGCAGGCCTGTAGTTCTCTATCAGGTGCTCGCATAGCCACGAAGTCCCTTCGCCAACGCCAGGAGCGATGATTTCACTTCCCAGACTCTTCAAAGCATAAATTTCTGGCAGGTGGTTCGTCAGTTCTCTTACGGTGTAGTAGAGTTTCACCTTCCGTCCCTCCTTGTGCTCGTGGCGTACGAAGTCCCTGAGAGGTTCCTGGATGATGAAGGGATAGTTGATGACGGGGTTCAAGTCTGCGGTATGGTGAATGTTGCAGATATTGGCTCCCGTTTCTTCTGCCACCTTATCGAAATTACTCCAGCCTTCGTGATAGAAACGCATGCTGAACTGTTTCCGAGTGTCTACAGGTTTGACAGGAGTGATGTTATAGGCGAACTCCAGATGGATGGGGACGGTTGAGAGTCTTGTCTTTCCCGTCGAAGCCACAACGGTAGCCTCCTTGGTGCCGTTCACGCTGACAGCTCCTTTCCCATCGTTAGCCCATACTGCAGGCGGCGCAGGTTTGTAGTCGTTGAGCAGAGGCCCGTGGTAGGAACCTCCTCTGAACTCCACGTGCAGTCCTGCTTCCACTCCGCCTATCCAATAGCTGTCGTAGGGTCCTTCCCACTTCCATTTGTAAGTTTCTGGCCGATAACCGCCTGGCAATCCGATGCCCATCATGTAGGTTTGTGACTGTGGAGTATAGGTTGTCTTCAGGCAGATGTCATTCACTTCTGTGTCTCCAGCGAGCGACGAGAGTCCCAACTGGAAGTGCATGTAGCCGTCGAACTCCATGCGGCCCTCCAATTGCAGCCGCATCCCTCCCTTGTCCTGCTCTGATGTCCATGTCACCAGACCGTCAGCCTGTTTCTTCATCTTCAGTGTTCCCTTGTCGAAACGGATTGTGTCGTTGTTTGCCGTTGCGATTTCCAATCCGACAGGTGCCGCCAGCACCTCCTGTCCGTTCACCTGTATGGATTGGGCCAATCCATCCGTGCCGATGCGCACCTTCTTCTCTGTTGCTTGGATGACGTTTTTCTTCAGCCGCATTGCTTGATAGGGTGCTATGGGAAGACTGTCCTGGGCGATGGTGGAGTTCAGCCAGCGCAACCTTGCCAGCCGCCACAGCTCGCTGTCGCCCTTGTCGGCCAGCACTTTGTTCTCCACGTGGATCAGCACGTTCATCGTCTGTCGCTCCACGTTCTTTGCCGTCATCGTCACTTTGCCCTGATAATCGCCTGGCGCAGCATTCTCAGGAACCTGTACGCCGCACCACAAGGTTTGCACATCCCCTTCAGGAACAGCCACATCGAAGAGGAGAGGTGTACCGTCCCAATTCGTTCCTTCCTGGTTGAAGCAGGTCATCGCTGTGCTTGGAATGATTTCTCCGCTCCTCTCGTTCTTCAGGTCAGAGAAGGCAACCTTGACATTCTCCAGGCGGCCGTGTGCAGCCCAGAGGCCAATCTGCCATACGAAATATTCGTTGCGCAGGGCTGTGCCTTCGTACGACGTGTTCGGACCGTTCATCACCCATCGAACGGGCAGGCGGTGAGTGAGGCGAGCGGGAAAACTCCTGTCCTCCATGAAGACGATGGGATTCTCCGCATGGCTGGTTCGCAGGGCATTCATTTCTTCTGCTGTAGCTATGTTTCCCATCGCAGAAAAGAACTCGTGCTCGTTGCGGGCCTCGTAGCGGAGCACTCTGCCTTCCGCAGGCTTTGAGTCGCCCAGCGAATTCCGCCAGTTCTGTCCTGCCTCAGCATCATAGGTTGTATAGCTGTTCCAGCCAGGTTTGTAGCGGAAGTCATCCCACCCCCTGATGATGGGATGGGGCAGGTAGTAGAGATAGTAGAGTCCCGCTCCCGATGAAGGGAACCACGCCACCCCTTCCTCTGCGTTGCAGGATTCCAGATAGACATGCTCTGCCTCCTTTCCTGTGGCGGCACATATAACCACAATTGTTTTCCTCTCAGGATTCCTGTCAGGTCGTCGCCAGCGCAGCAGCACCCTGACGGCTTTCAGCGATGTTTCCTTCACTTCCACCACCGCTCTGTGGCTGCCCAATCCATCGGCATCCCATGCCGTATCGGCCACACAGAAAGGCACCCCGTCAGGAGCGAACGGTTCGTACTGGCTATGCTCATCGTAAGCCCATGTCCTATCCATACTTGCCCACAGAAGCAGGCAAACACTTATCATCCATTTTGCTTTCATGGTCATAATTCTCAACATTTTCAACAAACAGAAAGAATCATCTCGAGTATTTTGATGCAAAGATAATGATTTTCCTTCAGAAACAAAGCATTCGACCTGCATTTCTGCCTTTTCCCTTAACTTCCCAACGCGAGAACAGTTTGTTAACTTCCTAAAAATCATCAACTTACCGCAAAAACACATCAAGCGAAACTTACATGGGGGTGAAAAAAAATGGGCTGTCTTTTGTCCCAATTGTCACGCTTCGCCCCAGCATATTTCTTCCAACGCTTCCCCACTCCCACGCAGACGCTCGATTCTGAGTTTTTATCGAGGACACAAAGATGAAAAAATCCTTGCGTGACAATTGGGACAATTGGGACAATTGTTTTTATGCACCAAACTCCCCGAAACCGAGGGTGAAGAAAGTTGGTTAGTTGGTCTATATTGTTAATAATCAATCAGTTAGATGGTACTCCATTATGATTACTCTCTTGTTTACAGCCTAAAAAAGCCTCATTTTTGCCTCATTTTCCTGCATTTTTTATTCAAAAATCAGCTTTTTTGCCTAGAAAAACCATCAGTTTCCCCTCTTTTTATGTCTTACTTTCAGCAAAAACTATCACTTAACTATTTAACTACTACAATAATAATATATGTATAAGGTATATATATGATATTGATAATATTAGTTAAGCCAATAGTTTACGACGATGACGATAACTGGTAAACAGTAACGGCTTAACTACTACTGTCTACTTAACTATTTAAGTAATATTATTATTGAATAATAATAATTATTATAATATATATAGTAAGTATCGTTATAAGTATATATATAATTTATTATATATATAAATATATATATTAGTATATTATCATTATTACTAATTATTTAAATAATAATCCCTCCGTCCCACAAAGAGCAGAAGAAAGCGTTTCCGCTCTGACGCCTTGCTGAGCTTCCGAAGGGGAAAAAAAATGGGCTGTCTTTTGTCCCAATTGTCACGCTTTGCCCCTCTCGTTTCTTTTTTCTCTCTGATAATCAGCAACTTACAAAAATCTGCTCCCCTGAGGCGGCAGTTTCAACGTGTCGAAAGAGGCCTGCTGAGACATCAAAAATGCCAAAAGAACGTGTTAAAACACCCCAAACAACGCATTAAACCGCCCCAAAGAACGCGTTTTTGCCCCCTGAAAATGACGTAATTCCCGTTGCATCTTAGGAATTGGGTTGATGCAGGGTGGAAACGGAGCGACAGGTGGATTCTTCGCTACTCTATCCTAAAGGCTGCGACAGACGGGAAGGGAATCTCCTGGGGACATGTTATCTCCAGCGCGTCTTCCGTGCGTTGCCATTTCAGTTTGCCCTTGTAACCCAGCAGTCGGACTTTTCCGATTTTCTCCAACAGTCCTGCGCGAGCGCCCAGCGACTTGATGGCAATGACCTGTCCAGGCTCTGGAGCTTTCATGCAGAAGGCATATACAGCACCGTTCTGCCCCAGCGTGAAGCGTATGTCTTGGGGCGTGAAGGGGAAGTCGGCCTGCTCTCGACCCATTGCACCGCCCGGCAACTTTACCAGATGGCCATTTTCGTCGGTGGCTCCCTCGCCCAGTACTTTCCACGCGTGGCTGCCATAAATGCCTTCGCCGCAGACTTCCATCCAGCGTCCTACCTCCTCCAGCATTTCTTCGCATGTCTCATCCAATGAACCGTCGGGACGGAAGGCGATGTTGAGGGCGCAGTTCCCATCACGGCTGGCAGCCTCGATGATGAAACGGCATACAGAGGGTGCGTCGTAGTAGAAGCCGGGTGCCCAGTACCATCCGCCCACAGGTTGCTCGCGAATCCAGGGTTGCGAGGTGTTGATGTCATCGGGGAATCCGAATTCAGCTGTGGTGACGGTACCGTTTGTCGGGCGGCGGAACTTCACGACACTGAAGCCATCCACTTCCCCACGATCGCGCAGCAAACGGTTGTAAAAGTCTGCCATTACCAAAGGCATAGCGTTGCACTTGTAGCCGGTACCTGTCTGATCTCCAGAGAAAGGTCCCTGAGTAGTTCCGTCTGTGTAGATGAAGTCAGGGTCATAGTGAGCCGTCACGTCCATGATGCGAAGAGCCCATTGTGTGGCATACCAGCGGGCATAGTCGAGATGTCGTGTGAAGATGCCTGGGTCGGGAAGGAATTGTGTGGCGACAGTCTTATACTCACGCAGGTCTATGCCATAGAGGCGGCGAGGGTCGTAGCCTTCCCACCACTTGCCTTTCCCGTCGGCCAGTGTCAGGTTTCCGTCGTAGGGCACTCCAGCCTTGTCTCCCTTTGTGTCGCAGCCGAAGGCCGTCTGCCACCACCACCAAGTGTATTCGTGATGGAAGGTGACGCCGAAGCGCATCTTCTCTTCGTGACAGGCTTCAGCCCACTCGCGGAGCAGGTCGCGTTTCGGACCGATGTTCACTGAGTTCCAAGGTTGGTAGCGTGAGTTCCAAAGGTCGAAGTTGTCGTGGTGGACACCCTGAATCATCAGGAAGCGAGCCCCCGCTTTTTTGTAAAGTTTCGTCAGAAACTTGGGGTCGAGTTTGTCGGGATTCCAGCTGTGCAGCACCTCCTTGTAGCCCACCTCCGAAGGATGTCCGAAGCGGCGCAGGTGATTGGGGTAGGCCGTTTCGTCGTTCTCGTTGTAAAGCCTTTGGGCATACCAGTCATTGCTTTCTCCAGCTGCCTGTGGCCCGAAGTGTACCCAGATGCCGAACTTCGCATCACGCAGCCACTGGGGTGAGCCGGGATAGTTTTTCTCGATACTTTCCCAGGAGGGCTGGAAGGGACCATCGCAGATGGGGATGTCCAATTGCTCTTCCGGAAAGTCATTTACGTCGCCCATCGTGACACTACCTTGTGGCAAGGGCTCTGGTATTTCAGGCATGGGAGGCAACTCGGGCAAGTCACATTGGGGAACCTCCCATCGCTCTGTCTTTGGCTTACAGGATGCTACCGTCAGAATCAGGATGGCAGAAAGGAAAACGAGCTTCTTCATCTTTTATGGGATTAACATTAATGCTGGGTGGAAACGGGGCGGTAAGTGAAATCTCGAACCATCTCCTCGTCCAAGGTACCATTGGCAAACCAGGAGATGTGCATGTCCTTGAAGATCTCCATTGTGGCAGAGGGAGCTTCGCTGGTGGGTACTTTCCATTCTGCGCAGAAGAGGGGGCGTCCGAACTTGGCAGCCTGAGCATTGAGCCATCCCAGATAAGGGGAAGTCTGAGAGGAGGCGTAGCAGATGACATCGCTCATGCACCAGATGCGGTAGCAGAGGTCGACGCTTCCACTTCCATAGGTGAGACGGCTCCATCCGTCGTAGCGTCCGTGAACGAGGGATGCAATGGGGTCGAATCCGTTGGGGAAGGTGTTCACGGAGACGGAGGGTGTCATGAAGATAGGCTGCTGTGCTCCGGTTGCTCTGGCTGTCTTGAAGAGATCGTCGATGATGGATTCTGCCTTGGTGGGATTGCTGTTGACAGAACTTAATTTGTTATACAGATCCCAAGCCAGTATACGAGTATCGTTGGCATAGCGGGTCAACACGTTTTCCACATATTCCGTCAGAGCGTAGGCAGACATTCGGAAATAGGTGTCGGAAAGCAATTGCGGCAGTACCGTCATTCCGTTTGCAGCAGCCAAAGTGAGCAGGTTTTCCAAGTCAGCGAAGAATGTTTCCTGACTGCTTCTGTAACCACGGAAGTCCAGAGCGACGCTGATGCTATTGTAGGGCGAGCCGGTGCCGTTCAAGTTCTCCAGCATGGAAATGGCGCTTGAGATGTTGCTGAAGGAAAGACCGCGAGTGGGTTGGCGGTTCATCCATCGCCAAGCTTTCCATCCTGGCCATCGGGAGGAGCGGTCCTCATTGTTGTCCAAGAAAGTGCTGAAATGGTAATTCGAGACATCTTCGGAGGGGAGTGCAGCAGCTGTTGCCCAATTGACATGATTGTCCTGCATGCCTTCCGTCAGACTGTTGTTGCCCAACAGGAAGATGGGACGATGGTAATGCTTCATCATCCGCTCCAGGAATTCCGTGCTGGCATCGCTTGCAGAGAAACCACAGACATCGCTGAGTTGCCACATCAGATTAGCGACATCGGCCTGGGCAGAATCGGGCGTTACACCCTCAGTGACAAGGGGCGCACAGAAAAGAGGCTGATTCTGGAATGCATAGCGAGCTTTGCGGAGGATGGTTTCCAGATTGCTCTTGAAGCTCGCCTCGTTGCCGATGGCATCCGTCTGCTCCAGAATGCACCATGCCTGAATGCGGCGGTCATAATAGTATTCATTGATGAAGTTAAAGGCATAGGTGGCCAGCGTATTGACGTTGCTCCTCAGGTTCTCGCTGGTAAGCAGAATGGGAATCACGGTCATTCCGGCACTCTCAGCGGCAGAAAGTAGGGAGTTGAACTGAGTCTTTGCAGCAGAGTTGCTGGAAGCCCAGTTGGCATAGTTGATGCGCACGGCAATCGTATTGTAAAGCTTGTCTCTTTTGTGAGTATTCACTTTGGTGATGGCCTCAGCGATAGTTTTGCAGTACAGTCCTTTGCTCTCGTCATGCTGCATCCATTTCCATGCACGGCGGGAGGACCATATCTCAGTGTATTCGGCTCCCGTCTTTGCTCCGCCGAAATCTCCTTGGAATTGGTAGTTCTTTACCCATTGAGGCTCACTTTCGTTGTAAGGCTCCATGTCGGCATAGAGCGCATTGTGGAACATAGGATCCCAGTTATAGAAGGTGGAGCGACTCCATCGGACTTCCCAGTTGGGGTCGCAGGCTGAGAGTCCCCACGTATAGAAATTGATGTTGTATTTAGCGAAGTCAATCAACGTGCGTGCATAGGTGGATCCGTTCGTTCGAGTCATGCATTCCGTGCATACGATAGGACGGTCGGAAATCTTCTTGAGGCGGGCATACATGGTAGAGGTTTCATTGTTGAATCCGTCTTGGCAAGAGTAGTCGTGATAGTTGTGGACATCCATCAGTTTCTCCACATTCTCGCGCAGGAGTCGTCCTCCGCTTGCCGCAGCCTGATTGGTGGAAACACCACCATCCCACACAAGGGATGAGGTAATGGCTTGCGTACATCCTTCTTGCTGGCACCAGGTGACCATCTTGGTTATCCATTCCATCATCTCTTTGGTGTCGCCATCATTCAGATTGGGTTCATTCCACAGGTCCCAAAGAATGATTCGCTTGTCGCCACGGAAATGGCGGATGATCTTGCGCACCTGATTCTCGAGGTTTTTCAAGGCAGAAGCGTGGTCGCTTTGGCTGAAATAAGATTGGGGGAAACCGAAAACGGGAGAGACGGTCATACCATATTTGTCGGCCCATCCTGCCCATTGCTCCACTGCCTTGATGTAATTGTCGGCATTGGTTCCACCACTTGGCCACCAGCGTACTGAATTGTATCCCAAGCTGGCAGCATAAGCTATGGCTTGCTCTTGGGTCATGGCTCCACAAGGAGGATAAGGACAGTTGATGCCTCGTATGGGTCCATACTCTTCCTGCCAAGCGGCGCATTGCTCTGCTGTCCATTGGCCTCGCTCGTAAGGATGGGTAGCAGAGGTAGATGTGAGGACAATATCCTCAGCACGACAGAATGAAAGAACAGAGAAAAGCGCTGATACAAAAAGGACTATTCGGCACCTGTTGGAGAATCGAGAAGTTTTCATGGGTATGTCTTGTTTTAGTTGACCATTATTTTTTTTGTTGTATTTCCGATGCGGATAACATAAACTCCACCAGCAACCAGTGTTTGGTCGGGCGGAATCTGACGACCGGCAACGTCGAAGAGCTCCCAATCTGAGGCACCCTCTACATGGATGGTGTGGTCGCTCACTGTGATGATGGGCTCAGGAAGGAAAGGATTGAGGATGCCATTGGCAAGATCCTCTGCCTTGTAGATTTTCCATGCCCAGGGAGAATTCTTGAGATTGGAAGGGAGTTTCATAGGTTCTGCATCCATGTCGGATGCTCCCAAATAGCGAGTGCCATTCTCTTCCTTGAAACTGATGGTCACCTGATCGTTTCCTATGCTGGTAATCTTCAGGGCATCAGAATCGTTTTTCTTGGTGGAGAAGTTGTGCACATAATAATTACCTTCCCACGTGCCGCTTACGCTCATATAGTGGAAACTTGAATGGTTGCGCAAGTGGTAGTTCTCGCCCCCTTCCTTAGCAGTGACAAAGGACCATTCCTGCCGGCGTTGTTCTGCGTCAAGTTCAAGGAGAAGGAAATCATGAGAGGTATGGGCGGAGGTGTTGTCGTGAAGACAAAGGTTGCGTGCCTCATACTCAGGATAGGCACTTAATATCTTGTAGTACACCACATTACCGTTTTCCGTCTGTGGATACGTTTGTGAACAGACTTCATTTGCAGTGAAACACCCTGTTGCGGTAAGGCCTGCGAGAACGAAATTCCGAATATTCATGGTCATGTTATATGTTGTAGTGTCAGTTTTTCCTCTCTCTTTGGAAAGACGGAAGATAACGCCCGATAACGGGTATACTGTTCAAGGGCAGATCGTGGCGAATGACGTGTGCCACGAAAGCAAGGATGAGCAGCGTGTTGATTCCCAGCTTCAGCCAGATTGGCCAACTCTCAGGAACGTATTGCATGATGGCGAAGAAAAAAATGGTCATCAGCACATACACAGCTATGCTCTTCATCGGATAGGGGATAGGATTCTTTATTTGACCGACGATATAGCTTAGTATCATAGAAGTACCATAACCAGCAAATCCTCCCCATGCGCATGCCATGTAGCTATAGCGGGGAATACCCCAGATGTTGACGGCCAAGAGGGCGATGCAACCAGCTAATGAGAACCAGGCTCCATAGATGGTTTTATCGATAAGCTTGTACCAGAATGAAAGATTGAAATACACTCCCATCATGATCTCTGCTGCCATGACGATAGGCACAACCTGCATACCCTCGCGGTAACCCTTTCCTAAAATGAGTTTCAGAATGTCGATATAACCCATGACACATAGAAAAGCCAGTAGAGTGAAGATGAGGAAGTACTTCATGGCAACTGCATAGTATTCGTTTTTGTCGCCATCCTGTGCCTTGGCAAACACGATAGGTTCGTAGGCATAGCGGAAGGCTTGGGTAATCAAAGCCATTATCATAGCTATTTTCACGCAACCTCCATAGATACCCAACTGCACATTGGCCTCGGCATTGTCGGGGTATACCAAAGGGAAGATGATCTTGTCGGCCACCTGATTCAAACTGCCGGCGATGCCAAGTATGAGGATGGGCCAGGAATAGGAAAGCATCTTGCGAAGCAGTGTGCCATCGAAATGCCATTTGATCTTGAAAAGTTCTGGAATAAAGAAAAGCATGATGAGGCTGGTGCAGGCAAGATTGATGGCAAAGACATAGAAGACGCTGGTCTTTCCCAAAAACACGAAGTATATAATGTTTAACGCAATACTGAAGATGATGAACAGCAGTTTGAGTGAGGCAAAATGGATGGCTCGCTTCTGGAATCGCAGGTAGGAGAAAGGTAATGCCTGCAAAGCATCCATCGCCACGACGGTAGCCATCATAAGCAGATACTCGTGATGCTCATTGTAACCAAGAAGTTCGGCTATCGGAGAAATGAAACCAAAGACGAGTGCCAGGAAAATAGCTGTCAACGAGGCGATCAAAGCAAAACCGGTGGAGAACACGGTGTCGGGATGTTGCTGCTCATCGTTGGCATAGCGGAAAAGGGTAGTTTCCATTCCAAAGGTCAGCAAGACCAAAATGAGGACAGTATAGGCATAAACGTTGGTGGAGATACCGTAGTCGCCCGATTGGGTGGGCATATAATGAGTGTAGAGCGGGACGAGCATGTAGTTGAGGAAACGTCCGATGATGCTGCTCAAACCATAGATGGCAGTATCTTTTGCTAATGATGATAGGTTTGCCATGACTTATGCGAAGAAAATGTAAGCAACTGTAATGGAGGCGATTACTCCAACCAGATCGGTGAGGAGACCTGCACTGACAGCATGGCGTGTGTTCTTGATTCCTACGCTTCCGAAGTAAACGGCGAGGATATAGAAGGTGGTATCGGTTGCTCCCTGAAAGACGCATGAGAGTCGTCCAACGAAAGAGTCAGCTCCGTAGGTTTGCATGGCATCAACCATCATGCCACGTGCTCCGCTTCCACTGAGGGGTTTCATGATTGCTGTGGGCAAGGCTGCCACGAAATCTGCATCACCTCCACATAGGGCAACCAGTTTCCCTAATCCATCCACAAAGAAATCCATAGCTCCACTGGCACGGAAAACTCCGATGGCAACAAGTATTGCCACCAGATAAGGAATGATTCGAATGGCTACATCGAATCCCATCTTAGCTCCTTCAATGAACGCTTCGTAGACGTTCACTTTCTTTCGCATGCCTGAAATGATAAAAGCAAGGATGACACCCAAGAGGATGATGTTGGCTATTGTTGTGCTCCATAGATTCATTGTGTCGCGATCTACCAGTACTCCCATCCAGATGACAGCGCTGATAAGGAGGCAAAGACCAAGTGTTGTGCCTAGAATAACCCGATTAAAGAGATTGATGTGCTGATAAAGGGCTGTAATGATCATGCCAGCGAGGGTTGCAATGGTTGTGGCTATCAGAATAGGGATAAAGACATCGGTAGGTTGTGCTGCCCCCATTTGTGCACGGTAGACCATCACACCAACAGGAATCAAGGTAAGTCCACTCGTATTGAGAACGAGAAACATAATCATAGCGTTGGTGGCTTTCTCTTTTTCGGGATTCAGTTCCTGCAGTCCCTCCATTGCTTTCAAGCCGAGGGGTGTTGCTGCATTGTCCAAGCCCAGCATGTTGGCGCTGATGTTCATAAAGATATGTCCAAAGATAGGGTGTCCTGCAGGAATTTCGGGGAAGAGGCGTGTCATTAGGGGACTCAGCCAACGTGCAAAGACATTCACCACTCCTCCTTTTTCTCCAATTTTCATGATGCCCATCCAAAGGCTCAACACACCTGTCAGGCCCAATGAAATATCAAAGGCGGTCTTGGCAGAGTCGAAAGTACTGTTCATTATGGCGGGAAACACATCGGGATTCCCCATCAAGAGTTGGATGACTGCTATGATGAATGCAATGGCAAAAAAAGCTACCCAAATATAATTTAAAACCATAGAATTAATATTTTATTCAAACAAGTCAGCTTGCAACGGGTTGCCATATCGGCTACCCATACTGCGCCCCAAGTGGCTGTATGCCAATTCTGTCACTTCCCTTCCACGTGGTGTACGCTTGAGGAACCCCTCTTTGATAAGGAATGGCTCGTACACCTCTTCGATGGTTCCTCCCTCTTCGCCGATGGCGGTTGCTATAGTGTTGATACCCACAGGTCCTCCTTTGAACTTGTCGATGATGGTGAGCAGAATCTTGTTGTCAATCTCGTCCAATCCGTAACGGTCGATGTTGAGAGCTTCGAGGGCATAACGGGCAATTTTCATGTCGATACGGCCGTTTCCCTTAATTTGGGCAAAGTCGCGTACTCGTCGTAGAAGAGCGTTCGCAATACGTGGCGTGCCACGGCTTCGGCTCGCGATCTCACTGGCAGCTTCTGTGCTGATAGGCAATCCCAAAATACCAGCTGAACGCATGATAATCTTTTGCAGAGTCTCAGCATCGTAATATTCTAGGTGCATGTTGATGCCGAAACGTGCTCTCAGGGGAGCTGTCAGCAATCCGCTTCGTGTGGTGGCTCCAACCAAAGTAAAGGGGTTTAGATCAATCTGTATGCTTCGGGCGCTGGGACCTTTATCAATCATGATGTCAATACGGTAATCCTCCATTGCGCTGTAAAGATATTCCTCTACAACGGGTGAAAGGCGATGTATCTCGTCGATGAACAGGACATCGTTAGGTTCAAGACTCGTTAGTATACCTGCCAAGTCACCAGGTTTATCCAAAACAGGACCGCTGGTCAGTTTGAAACCAACTCCCAATTCATTGGCAATGATGTTACTCAGAGTGGTTTTTCCTAATCCTGGAGGTCCATGAAGTAGAGTGTGGTCGAGTGATTCGCCACGGAATTTTGCAGCATCGACAAAGACTCGCAAATTGTCGACTATCTTTTGCTGTCCGCTGAAGTCTTCAAATCGCAGAGGACGAAGAGCATTCTCGTAGTCTTTTTCTTTGGCGGTGGATTGCTGTCGTATGTCGAAATTATCTTCCATTTATTATCATGTTTAAAGCTTTGTCTTCTGCAGCTTCCATCTTCTCACGCTCACCAGGACCCTTGTCGTTGATTCCGCATAAATGCAAGATGCCATGGATAATGACACGTCTCAATTCTTGCTCGTATGTTGTGCCGATTTGCTCAGCATTGGAGCGAACCGTATCCAAACTGATGAAAAGGTCACCGCTAATGGTGTCATCATCGGAATAGTCGAACGTGATGATGTCGGTATAGTAGTCATGTTGAAGATATTGCCGGTTGACATCCAGAATCTTCTTGTCGTTGACAAAGATATAGGCTATCTCACCAACCTTTTTTCCATAGGAAGCAGCAACGGCTTTTACCCATGCACTGTTTTCGCGACGCTTAATCGCAGGCATTTTCACTCCTTCTGCGTTGTATGAAATCATCTTTGGCTCCTCCTATTTGGAAAGCAATTCTATGGCTTTCTTCACCACTTCATCATTCTCGTAGATAATGGCAAAGTATTCACTCATGTCCCAAAGGTCGCGTGCCACGAGAGCTTTCATTATAAATCGTATGTTGTCTCTTGTCTTTGCTCTTTCTTCCTCATTGACGGGAGTGATTTTTTGTTTCTCTCCTTCTGTAAAAATGTCTTCTATGACGTTTTCAGGAATCTGGAAGTTGTTGCGGAAAGTTTCGAAATCAGGATAACTCTTGGTCAATTTCTTTCGATTCTTGTCCATGTACTTAAGATTGGCATTTATAATGAGACTCTTGGCAGACAATTCTCGATAACATTTGCTATATTTGGTAGTGTCTAAAGGTACGAAGTAGTCTGGCATGATACCTCCACCTCCATAAACGGTTCTTTTTTCCCGTAATGTCTGATAACGCAGAGAATCAGGGAAATGAATGCTGTCGGCGTTGGTTAGTTCACCCTTGTTGTAGCGATTCACCACATCCTTGGCATAACTCAATTTGTCACCCTTTTCGTAGGGCTTCTGGATGCATCGCCCACTGGGAGTATAGTATTTGGCAACTGTTAGGCGGATCATGCTACCATCAGGCATATCGATGGGACGTTGAACAAGTCCTTTCCCAAAGGTGCGTCGTCCGATGACGATTCCACGGTCTTGATCTTGGATGGCACCCGACAAGATCTCTGCTGCAGAAGCACTGTATTCATCCACCAAAACAGCCACTTTGCCTTCTGTGAAAAGACCGCCACCTGTACTACGGAATTCCTGATTAGGTACACTTCTTCCGCGAGTATATACAATCATGTCACCTTTGGCAAGAAACTCACTGGCAATATCGGCTGCTGCTTGCAAAAAACCACCACCATTCTGCTGGAGATCCAAAATCAAGTCTTGCATACCTTGCCCCTTTAGTTTCTTAATGGCTTCTGTAATTTCGTCGTGAGTGGTCTGAGCGAAATTGTTGAAACGAATGAGTCCGATAGTAGGAGTTACCATATAGGCGGCATCCACAGAGTTCACCGGAATCTTATCCCGTATTACATCGTACCTCAAAGTATCTTTGATGCCCAAACGGACAACTCCCAAATGGGCAACGGTTCCTTTGGGACCACGTAGGCGTCGCATGATTTCCTCTCGACTCATCTTTACACCTGCAATAGCGGTATCGTTCACACTGACAATACGGTCTCCTGCAAGAATTCCAACTTTTTCACTTGGTCCTTTGGGGACAGGTTGAATGACGAGAAGAGTATCTTCTAAGATATTGAATTGAACACCAATACCATCAAAGCTCCCTGCAAGAGGCTCTGTCAGTTTTTTTGTCTCCGTGGCGTTGGTATAAGCAGAATGTGGATCCAATTTTGATAAAATACCATTGATAGCATCCTCAGTTAGTTTTTTGCAATCTACACTATCAACGTAGTAGTTGTTGATCATCACAGTAGCCATCACCAATTTTCGGATTTGTTCGTCCAAAGGTGTTTGGGGCAGGTTGTTTGTCTGAGCCCAGAAGTTGATGGTAATGAATGCCAGTGTTATGCTGAAAAAAAATCTTTTCATTGTCATTTCTTGTATTTTTCTAATTCGTAATGTAGTCCTTCTGGCAACCAGCTTTGAATGTCTTTTCCAAAATGAAACAATTCCCGGAGAACGCTACTGCTGACACTGCTTAGACAGGGATTGGCGAAAAGCACGATGGTCTCGATTCCAGACAAATTCTTGTTTAGTTCAGCAATATCTTGTTCGTATTCATAATCTTTTATGGAACGGATGCCACGCAGGATGAAGTCTGATTCTTTCTCTTTTGCAAAATCGATGGTTAAGGAGCGGTAACTCTCAACCTGGATACGTGGTTCGTTGGCATAGAACTCTCGTAATGCAGCAACTCTTTCTTCCACAGGAATCCATCCTTGTTTGTGCTCGTTGTAGCCTATTGCAATGATAAGCGAATCAAACAAGGCAAGTCCTCTCTCTACCAAATCGGCATGTCCAATGGTGAAAGGATCAAAAGAGCCAGGGAATATAGCTTTACGAAGTTTCTTCATTTTCATCCTCTGCTAAGTCTTCTTCAATGACAAGATTATCAATGATGAAGTTTTGGCGTTCCATAGTGTTCTTGCCCATGTAGTAAGCCAAAAGTTCTGCTACTTGATCGCTCTTGTTGAGAGTCACTTGTTCTAACCGGATATCAGGTCCAATAAAATTTCTGAATTCATCAGGACTAATTTCTCCAAGGCCTTTGAATCGGGTAATTTCTGGATCTGGCCCCAAGTTCCCTATTGCATCCACACGTTCTTCTTCGGTATAGCAATACTGGGTGATGAAATCTGGAGTAACGCTTAAGTGTTTACGTTGAACCTTGCCTTCATCTTCATCATCGTCAGGTTTGACGGCTGCTTCTGCCTCTAATTGTTTAACTTTGTTTTTCCCCATTTTTGTCTTACGCCCACGGACTCGGAACAAAGGAGTTTGCAGAATGTAGACATGGCCTTTCTTGATAAGGTCTGGGAAGAATTGCAGGAAGAAGGTTATCATCAATAGACGGATGTGCATCCCGTCCACATCAGCATCTGTAGCCACAATGACTTTGTTGTAGCGAAGGCCTTCCAGACCATCTTCGATATTCAATGCAGCTTGCAGGAGATTGAACTCTTCGTTCTCATACACCACCTTTTTGGTCATGCCATAGCTGTTGAGAGGTTTTCCTCGCAGGCTGAACACGGCTTGCGTGTTTACGTTACGGCTTTTGGTAATACTTCCGCTTGCAGAATCACCCTCTGTGATGAATATGCAACTCTCTTCCTGCTGATCTCCACGGGTATCGGTCAAATGAACTCGACAATCACGTAACTTGCGATTGTGCAGGTTGGCTTTTTTACTCATTTCCCGAGCTTTCTTTGCCACACCAGCCATTGCCTTGCGCTCTTTTTCGCTTTCGATAACTTTCTTCAGGATCACGTCAGCTACATCTGTGTTCTTGTGCAGGTAGTTGTCGACGTGTTCTTTTATGAAATCACCGATGAATTTGTCGATGCTGATGCCACCCTCTGGAGCAGTAGTCAAAGAACCCAATTTGATTTTTGTCTGAGACTCGAACATAGGTTCTTGAATATCAATACTGATGGCCGCTACCATGCCGTTGCGGATGTCTCCATACTCGAAAGATTTCCCACTGTAGTCCTTGATTACTTCTGCAATGTACTTTTTGAAAGCAGCTTGGTGTGTGCCTCCGAGAGTAGTATGCTGGCCATTGACGAAAGAATAATATTCTTCTCCGTTTTGATCTGTATGGGTGAAGGCAATTTCAATATCTTCGCCTTTCAAGTGTACAATCTCGTACAAGGGTTGGTAATCCATACGGTCGGTCAAGAGGTCACTCAATCCATTTCGGCTTAAGATGCGACGACCATTGAACATGATGGTGAGTCCTGTATTTAAGTAGGTGTAATTCCTTAGCATTACCTCAATGAATTCACTTCGGAAGGAGTAGTGCTTAAACAAGGTAGAGTCTGGTTCAAAGAAAATGTAGGTGCCATTCTCTTCTTCTGTGGATTCTGTGACATCCTTCTCTAAAAGACCTTTGTCAAACGAGGTCTTTCTGACTTGCCCATCACGATAGGAATAAGCTTCGAAATGAGTACTTAAAGCATTGACAGCTTTTAAGCCAACTCCATTTAATCCCACGCTTTTCTTGAAAGCTTTAGAATCGTACTTGCCTCCTGTATTCAGCATGCTGACGGCTTCCACGAGTTTACCCAAAGGAATTCCACGTCCGTAGTCACGGATACTGACACGCAAATTGTCTTCAACATTGACTTCAATGCGTTTCCCTGCGTTCATTTTGAATTCATCGATGCTGTTATCGATAACTTCTTTCAGTAGAACATAAATGCCATCTTCGGCTTGTGATCCATCCCCCAAGCGACCAATATACATACCTGGACGGGTACGTACATGCTCCATGTCACTCAGGTGCCGGATATTGCCCTCGTCATAATTGACGGGAGTTTGCTGTATGTCGGAATTTTCCATGATTACTTGATCTCTTTGCTGAATGCACAGCGCTTTTTGTGGATGATGCAGTCCAAATATTTCCATTGTGCCTGGCTCGGTCCATTGTCTTCTAGCTGATGGTGGGTTTCAGCCCATTCGTACCCGTCCTTGATGGTTTCGGGTATCACGTCAGCAAAAATTAATGCGTTGGCTCCTTTTTCCTGATATTCAGGTAAAACGCCCACTAGGAGCATGTCTAATACCTTGGGATGCTTGTTGAACCATAACGCTTTGGCCAGATAGAACCATCCAAAAGGAAAGAGTTTGGCTTTTGCTTTCTGGATAGCACGGCTTAAGCTGGTAATACAGATTCCCATGCCAATGACTTCTCCCTCTGCAGTTTCCACAACAGAGAGATAACGCTTATCCAGGAAGGTTAAATATTCGTTAGCATAAGTTTCCATTTGTTTCTCATCCATCTCACTATATCCAAAAAGATTGGCATAAGAGCGGTTTACTACATCCAATACTTTTTTAACATATCCGCCTTCACGGATTTCCTTCTTGCTCTTGAACTTGTGAGTGCGAAATCCATAGCGTTTCTTTACCATTTCCGCTACGCGAAAGTATTTTTGCTGATTTGCCTCATGACCGTTTTGAGGAACGAAAACTTTGCGTTCTACCCATCCTACTTCTTTTTTTAGCCCAAGTTTTTTCATGTGCTCAGGATAATAGGGGTAGTTGTAGATGGAATTCATCGTGGAAAGTTGGTCAAAGCCATCTGTTAGCATACCCTCCAGATCCATGTCGGTGAATCCAAGAGGTCCGACCATTTTGGTCATGCCTTTCTCTTTTCCCCATTGTTCAACGGCATCAAGCAACAAGTGAGTGACTTCCAAATCATCTATGAAATCTATCCAGCCGAAACGTACGTTTTTCTCATTCCATGCATTGTTGGCCTTGTGGTTGATTATGGCGGCAATTCGTCCCACGATTTTCCCGTGGCGTTTGGCTAGAAAAAGTTCAGCTTCGCAAAAAGCAAAAGCGGGATTCTTTTTAGGGTTGAATGTGTCTAGTGTGGTCTCTAGCAAATCGGGTACAGCATACGGATTATCTTGATATAATTCGTAGTTGAAGCGAATGAATGCTTTCAAATCCTTTTTGGACTTAACGTGAGATATTGTTATATCAGTCATGCTTTGTAAGGCTAATTTTAGGAGACAAAGTTACATAAATCTAATGACATTTTGGCTCTTTGAACCATAAATTAAAGAAAAAATCATGATTAAAGTCAAAAATGTGTCAATTTTTTGGGACAAAATATAAAATGTGTTATTTTTGCACAAACAATGATGATAATGTGTTAACGTTTAATAAGTCGATGAAAATGATTAAAAAGTATCTAATTTTAGCCGTTTTGGCTTTGAGTCTTCCTGTGTCTGTCATGGCACAGAGCACAGAGAAGAATTATGAGCCCTATCCTTACCTTTTTATTGGTGTTCAGGGTGGCGTTCAGGACACTTTCAATCCAGAGTTTAATAACTGGAAAACTTTTACTCCTACTGCGAGTCTCAGTTTTGGAAGTTATTTTACGAACGTGGTAGGCGCCCGTCTGCATTTCAATGGAATTTGGGATAAGGCAGGTGCTGAGTATTTCAACAAGTCAGCAGACACTCATTTCAATTACAATTATTTGACAACAAGTGCCGATGCGCTAATCAATCTGTGCACTTTGTTTGGCAAGAAAGAGAGCTATCCTGCCAATTTGTTTTTCGTGTTTGGCTTGGGTGCCAATTATGCGTGGAACAATGATGAGGCTGTTGATCTGGTGAATGGTGTACCTCCTGTGAATCTGGAGTATGCAGAGAATGATAAGCGATGGGCCTTCAACAATCGTCTGGGTTTAGGGTTGGATTTTCCTCTTCACAAAAATTTCAGTTTGAATATCGAGGGTGACATCAATCATATCGTTCCTGGCAAACAGAACAAGTTTGTGACGGATCACCTCCAATTTACGGGTCAAGTTGGTTTGAATTTCAAATTTGGGTATAAGAAAAAACCTGTTCAAGAGGACGAGTACGTAACCCGAATCGATACTATCTGGTATGATGACATTGCTTACACTCCCCGTGTTGAGGATGGTACCATCACATGGAATGTATTCTACAAGATTCGCGAGAGTGATTTCAACGATCCCGATGAGCAGTTGAAGGCCATTGGTGCTTTCTTGAAGGATCATCGTGAGTGCAAGGTTTCTCTGAAGTCTTATGCAGACGTTCAGACTGGTAACCCCAAGATCAACATGGGATACTCTCAGCAGCGTTCCGAGAAGGCTGTTAAGGCTTTGACTGAGGCAGGAGTTGATCCTTCTATCATCACAGCAGAGTACTTTGGTGATACAGTACAGCCTTTTGCTGAGAATGACAAGAATCGTGTTACCATTATCAGGGCAACCGGTCTGAAGGACGTAAAGGACAAATATACGGTTAAGAAGTATCGTACCAAGGAAGTACGTGAACTGGTAAGGAAATAGTATCTTTCTTTAGAAAAAATAGGATTGTCCAAATAGAAATTGGACAATTTAAGGAAATCCCCCTTTTGGCAACACGAAAGGGGGATTTCTTTGACTGAATATAGCTGGATAAATAAGGTCCATGCAGCAAAATATCGCTTTTTTATGCACAAAAAGTGAAAAAAAGATAATTTTTTTTGGTCATCTTATAAAAATCCTATATTTTTGTTCAAAATTGTATAATTATAAGTAATTCAGAAGAGTAACTATGATTCATTTCAAGAACATTTTCGCTGTTGCCGTTTTGGCATTTGGCGTATCGTCAGCTGTCTATGCTGAGAATGTTAATGATGATAAGGATTATAAGCCTTATCCTTACATGTTTGTTGGCGTTCAGGGTGGTGGACAGACCACTTTCACAGACTACAACAATCTCAAGTTGATTACCCCCACTGCAAGTCTTTCTTTCGGTGGATTCTTCACTCCTGTAGTGGGTGCTCGTTTGCATTTCAACAGTAAATTCTGGGGTGATGGTGCAGGCAGCATGGGCGCTTACAAGGATGCTTTCGAGGATTTCAAGTATGACTATAAGTACTTGACTTCCGACCTTGACCTGATGATTAACTTGGTAACTTTGTTTGGCAGGAAGTCTTATTATCCCGTCAATCTGTATCTGATTGGTGGTATAGGTTTAGACTATGCGTGGGATAATGGGGCAGCTTATGCTCGCAAGGATGTGATGCCTTTCGCCTACAAGAGTGATCGTTTGAGTCACAATGGCCGTATTGGTGCTATGGTTGATTTTGATTTGAGCAAGCATTGGAGCTTCAATGTTGAAGTTGATGCAAATAGCAAGAGCGACCGTTACAACAGCAAGGTTGCCAATAAAGATGATTGGCAAGTGACAGCTCAAGTCGGTGTGGCTTACAAGTTCGGTTTCAAGAAAAAGAAGATGGAGGAGCAGTGGGAGACTCGCATCGATACTATCTGGTATGATGACATTGCTTACACTCCCCGCGTTGAGGATGGTACCATCACATGGAATGTATTCTACAAGATTCGCGAGAGTGATTTCAATGATCCTGATGAGCAGTTGAAGGCCATTGGTGCTTTCTTGAAGGATCATCGTGAGTGCAAGGTTTCTCTGAAGTCTTATGCAGACGTTCAGACTGGTAACCCCAAGATCAACATGGGATATTCTCAGCAGCGTTCCGAGAAGGCTGTTAAGGCTTTGACTGAGGCAGGAGTTGATCCTTCCATTATGACAGCAGAGTACTTTGGTGATACCGTTCAGCCTTTTGCTGAGAATGACAAGAACCGTGTTACTATCATTACAGCAACTGGTTTGAAGGACGTAAAGGATAAGTATACTGTAAAGAAGTATCGTACCAAGGAAGTACGTTATCGCGTAAAGTAAATCTTTACATATTAAAAGAAAACAAGGAATGGGTTGTTCGGTAGGATGACCCATTCCTTGTTTTTATCCTTGCATATACTTTTCTTATCATGAGGGCAGAGCATGAATGGATATATTGTTTTTTTTCTTGTATGTTTTTTTGATGTATATTTCTCCATGTTTAGATTTATCTCTATTTTTGTGCCATAAAATTTCTTCTATGATGCGTAAGAGCTTTATCTTTTTGCTGTTTTTTTTGAGTCTTCCCCTTTATTCCCAAAAGAGTAAAACTGCACAGAGTATGGAAGCTCAAGGCCTGGTAGATATTACCAGCTTGGATTCTACCATACGGGTTAGCCTGATGTACTCTCGAGCAGATAATTTTACAGGAAAAGTTCTTTACTCAGATTTACGCGAAGCTTATTTGCATCCAAAAGCAGCCAAAGCATTAGCACAAGCCCAAAAGCTTTTGAAGGATAAACGACCAGATCTTTCTTTGATTGTTTATGATGCTGCACGTCCGATGACTATCCAGCAGAAAATGTGGAATGTAGTGGCTGGTACCTCAAAGAATATATATGTAAGCAATCCTAAAAATGGGGGTGGGCTCCATAATTATGGTATGGCAGTTGACATCACTCTTTGTGATGTGGCCACAGGGGATACTTTGGAGATGGGTACAAAGGTTGATTTCCTTGGCAGCTATGCTCATATAGACCAAGAAGCTTCTTTGGTTAAGCAGGGTATCATTAGTATTCAGGCAAAAAAGAATCGAGAGTTGCTTCGTAATGTGATGTGTGAAGCAGGATTTACCCCTTTGCGAAGTGAATGGTGGCATTTCAATCTCATTTCCAGAGCAGAGGCACGAGCCAAGTATAAGGTCATTAAATGAGGGGAACCTTTTTTGCTCTTATTAGTATATGACTTTCATCAGCTAAGGTTGTGGCAAAAAGATAATCTTCTCCTCCTTCGCGAATTTTCAATTGTTTCCGCAAGTCTACCACGCTGGTAGGAAAATTGCGGGTTGCCAAATTGGCTTGTTGAATATCTCTCAGCATCATATGCAATCCACGTTTGCTGAAATCACTCCATCCCACAATGTGGAAGACTCTTCCGGGGAAGTCTTTGAAAAATTGTTTGTGTACGAAAAGATGACTGTTAGGATGCAATTTCTTCAGTCTGTAATTTATAGAGAGCGCATTCTGAACTCCTGCTTTCATAATGGAGGCGTTGGGTTCGTAGAGAAATATTCCTTCGTTGAGAGGATTGGATAAGATATCAGGCGTGGTGTGTCTTTCTGTTTCAGAGCAGACAAAGACAGAATCTCTACTTCCAAGATTGATGCAATAGAATTGTGTTTCGCTTGTGTTTTCGGCAGCAATTACGAGTAGCAGTTCTTTACATTCGCCTTCCACACTGACTACATGAACTTCTGACACATTTTTCAACGAATGAAGAGCTTGAGAGATATCCAACATGGGGGAAAGCTTTACGAGTGTCATTTTGCTTCGTAGGGTAAATTCCGTGGCAAACTGAACTATGTTGGGCGTGCAGTCTTCCAAAGCAACCGTCTTCCGTCCTATTTTGTCTCGTCGGGCAGGATCTATATATATTAAAGAATATGTTGAAGCTGATTGGGTAAGGAGATCTGTTCCATCTCCACAGATAATCTCCACATTGGATAGTCCTAGAATTGGAAAGTTATGTTGGGCTAACTTGCATAGATAAGGATTTGTTTCCACATAAGTGGCATGCCTGAAAGCAGGTGCCAGATAACAGAAATCCACTCCGTATCCTCCTGTCAGATCTATCATATTCTGCCGTTTCTCTCCTGGAACAAGTCGTTCTACGACTAGGTTTTTATAATGGGCGGTAGAGTAGCTGCTGCATTGCTCCATTGCAAGACGTGGGGGGTAAAGAATGCCTTCCGTATCGGTCCACGGAGGCAACTTCTTGCGGGCCAGCTGCCAACCCTCTATTTGTTGAAGGCAAAACTGTAAATTCACCCCCTCCGGAGCCTTCTTTAGGGCCAGTGCATGCACGTCCTCGTTTTGATGCAGCAATATGTATTCGACGTCCGTCATCTGTGAGTGCTTTATTTCTTTCTTGGGGAGAAACTTGATGGCAAAATGTTCAATCTCAAATAATGAGTTGAGTGTCCCGTCTGAAAATAGTCGGGTTGGAAATTCTTGCCTTGCATTCTCAGAGTGTAAAGATTCCCGTTATATCCCACTTCTTTGGAAGCTCCTTGCAACTCAATATCGCTTAGATTGGGTATAATATCAAATTCTGCTTCATCCCAGTTAACTACGTCGGGAGTTGCCATTACCAAAGGACCATACATCAGAGCTCCTAACCATTGGGGAGAGAATGTTCTGATTCCTTTTTGTTTGGTAACAGCAGTTTCCATCTTGTCAGGATGAAAGAAAATATGTTTGCTGAAAGGCATCTTTATTTCTACTTCATCACCTTCTTTCCACTCTCGTGTGGAAATCTCAGCATACGAACATGGCAAGTTGTTTTTTGTCACAGTTTTCCCATTCAAGCGAATCTCAAATCCTTGATTTGACCAATAGGGAACACGTAGCTTTAGAGAGAAGATGGCATGGCCGTGAGTGATGCGGATAGTACTTTTTTCCGCAGGCCATAGACATTCTTGCTCGATTTCTATGTTTTTTTCGCGCCACAACGCTTTTGTTGGTAGATAAAGGCCTACCCACATCGTGTTGTCAGATACGAAGTAGGCAGCTTCTTGATACTTTACAGCATTTTCTGCTCCTGTGCCACCACAACAACTCACCTGAGGATTCTCGTTGCCGAATGCTTTGGCTGCATTCATGCCTACAGCATAGTGGTATGTGCAACTGTAGTGGGCTGGATGTAGGGATCCAACGATTTGATTGTAGAGAGCACGTTCATAATAGTCCATGTAATGAGCGTTGTCTGGGTCATAACAGTTCAACTCTTTGGAAAGTTTTGCCAGATTATAACAACAGCAAGTTTCGTTTAAGTCCGGATTGGGTATAGAGTCTTCATTTGAGTCTTTCGTGGCATTTGTGTTCATTGCTAAGGATTGTGTATATGGTTCACGGAACATTTCCATGTTACCGACTCCTCCCATAGCATACATGTACCGTCCTTGTATAAGATTCCAGAAATTCTTTGCCAAAAGATAGTAAAACGGAATTCCGTTACTGCGAAAAGATCGGAGTGCCCCCGTTATCATGGGTATATGTTGATTAGCATGACGATTACGGATGTCATCAATGTTCTTCGATAAGGGAAGGAAAAAGGCGGGGGCATCGAAATAGTTTGCAGCTTCCAGCAAATGTTTCTTTTCCTCAGGTTGAGTTGCCATTTCTGAGAGTCGTGCTAAACTCTCGGCCATACCGCCAACTTCTCCACCTATATATATATCCCACATCTCGTATCGATTGCCAGGTTTCTTGCGACGTTCTTCTTTTGTGCCGTCGGTCTTTACGTAAGTACGATAGTGAAGACGGTTCCATACCCACAGCCCCATATCTTTGGCTGTCAGTAAGGCTTTGTCGGCAATTTCTATGTCATCTACTTGAGTGGCAATGTCGATAAGTCCAGCCAATTGCTTGTGGATTGTATAATAGGGAGCCCAAGTCCATTCTTCATTGTTGTACGGACGATACATTTCTATTAGAATGGGATGTTGGGCAGGGATAGCATTCAGGTACCCGTATCCATAATGTTTCCAGTTCTTTTTATATTGGTTGAAACTCTGCCAACTTCCGCTCAACAGTGACAGTTCTTTTTCTGGAACCAAATCTCTTGCTTCCCAGTAGCGTCCTAACGAATCATCCCAAACAAAGGTTTTTTCTTGACATTCACGCAATTCGTTCACCATACGGCGGATGCGATTCAATAGTTGCACCCGTATATCGGCATCCTGGGCAGATGCGTATGCGAAAGCAAGTGCGGAAAGATAATGTCCTGTACCGTGCCCTTTCAGTTTTGTGGTAGGATTGTCCCAGCCTTCTGACGTTGCATAACCTTCCGTAGACAAACCATACGTGTCACGATAGTTGTAGAGAAACTTTGTTATGTCCCAGCTTAGGATAGCTTGTATGTCAAGGTCGCGATTGTTGGTTAAGCGATTATCTCCAATTAATTGGACATCTTTCAAAGGAAGAGTATGTGCAACAGGGGTTTTGTCGGGTATGCTTTGCTCGATGTCGACAACTTGAATGTTTGCTTTCACGGGATAACCATTCTCTGTTGTGTTGTCACCCAAAACAAATCCATCCACCGTGTATTTCTTTCCAATCGGATATTCCGCTTCTTGATTTTCCGTTTCACGTGCGGAGTTTGTCCATCGAATCTGTCGCCATTCCTTATCGCCGTTTTGGTAAGTTACCCATACTTGATAGGGTAATTGTGGAACAGTTCCTACAGGACAATCCACCTCCACAGATTCAACTTTCTTGATGATTCTGTCCTTTTCTGCACAACTTCCCAGAATAAGAAAGAGACAAGTGATTCCACCTGCAAGCATGCGAGTCATAATCTTTTTTCCCATTGCAGATTCTCTCTCTTGCTTTTTTTCAGTCTTATTCTGCATAATAGAATTTGACGTCTGAGATTACAGGACATGCACGACTTTTCAGGATGGTCAATCGAAGAGCGGTTGTTTCTACATCGGGAAAGCGAAGCAGGCGTTTGTTGCCAATTGTAGTAGCTTTAGCCACTTCTTTCCAAGTTCCGTTTTTATCTTGAGCTTCCACTATAAATTCACTCACTCGCTGTCCAAGTGCAATCTGTTCGCGAATCATGGCTCGATTCACGCGAGTAGGTTTTTTCAGATTGAAGGTTATTTCGCCCGTAGTGATGCTGTCGTCAGTTGCCCAGTAAGTCTCGTGGTTGTCGTCGTATGCTTTTTGAGCATTGTAGGTTGATTCTCCCCCTCGAGTATTCGAGGCATCTGCATTCACAATCAGTTTGTTTATACAGTTGCTGAATTCTTTTTGCAACATTTCTCCGAATTTCTCCAGCGATTGTACATCTTCCGTATTAAACTTGCCATCTCGATTGGGTGGAATGTTCAGGATTAAGTTTGCTCCACGCCCCACACTGTTGTAATAGATGTCCATAAGTTGCTCTGGGGTTTTTACCTGACCGTTCTCCTTTTCATGGAAGAACCATCCAGGACGGATCGAAACGTCTACTTCAGCAGGAACCCAATTGACGCCTTCTTCGTCGCCATGTTCCAAAATCTCTCTATTGGCAATTCCTGGAGCGAAATCCGCACGTTTGATGGTGCACCAGTTCGTTTCACCCACATAGCCTGATTCATTGCCACACCAGCGGGTATCCGGACCAGCATCGCTGAAGATGCACGCCTGAGGTTGCAATTCGCGAATCAGGAAATTGGTGTTCGTCCAGTCGTAATAGGTTTTGTTGTCTATTTTGCGAACTTCCTTGCGTCCACCATAATACCCGTCGCCACCATTGGCTCCATCTTCCCAGACTTCGAAGATAGGACCGTATTGAGTCAACAATTCCGTTAATTGGCTGCGATAGTATGTGATGTATTCGGGCGTCCCGTACCGTAAATCGTGTCGATCCCAAGGGGAGAGGTAGACGCCAAACTTCAGCCCATGTTTTTTTGCAGCTTCAGAAACGGATCTCACCAAGTCTCCTTTCCCATTCATCCATTGGCTGTTCTTCACGGAATAATCTGTGTGTTTTGAGGGCCAAAGGCAGAATCCGTCGTGATGTTTGGCCGTCAGGATGACACCCTTTATGCCAGCAGCTTTCATCGCTCTCATCCATTGGTCGCAATCCAGATTGGCAGGATTGAAAAGGTTGGGATCAGCATCTCCGTATCCCCATTCCATATCATTGAATGTATTGGTAGTGAAATGGATGAAGGCATAGAAATTCAGCTCATGCCAAGCCAGTTGTCTAGCTGTGGGTGTAGGGCCGTATGGGGCAGGAGGGTTCACTTTTCCATGCATTGCCAGGGGTAGCATGGCCATCAATAAGAGAATTCGTTTCATATTCCTTGTGTAATTAGTTTGTTTCGGACCGTTTGTTTACTAAAACCAGTACAAAGATATAAATTTTTTTTTGATTGAGGTTATCTTCCACAGCAAGCAACTAAAATTTGTAATAAAAGGAAAAAGGGACTGCGATTCACATCGCGATCCCTTCATTCCCATGAAGAAGTAGCAAAACTACTATCTCCAAAAAAGATTACTCTCTTTTATCTAACCTAAAAAACGTTATCTCTTTGTTTGTAACTCAAACCTCATTTTCCCATTAGTTCAACGATATAGTTTTTCTTGTTGTAGCTGTCATAGCCAACGTGGTATCAACTGATTTATCAACTTTTGGTAGTTTTGGTAGTGCAATATTAGGAAAAAATCTTTTATCTTGTATCTGTTTTGGGATAAAAAGTGACGAAGATGATAAAATATTTTTCTCATGAGCAGCAAAAATGTCTTTTTATTCCTTTTTTCAGCTCAAATTCAGGGTCTTTACTTCTCTGATATTCAATTTTATGAATCTTTATGAAAGAGGGGATTTGTAAATTCGTCAGGATTTGATAATTTTGAAGCCGAGAACAGACATTTTTGCCTAAGGAACGCGTTTATGGAAATTCAGTTTTGGATTAAATTGGTCATTTTGCTCTTTGCTCTCAACCTTTCCGTTGTGGTCATGATGCAGCGTCGCCGTCCTTCTGATGCATGGGCTTGGATCCTGGTACTTGTCTTCGTTCCTGTGATGGGAATTCTGCTGTATTATCTTTTCGGCTTCCCAGCTAAGGATCGGCCCCTGATTTCCGATGAGCGGTTACAGATTCTCAAGTCTTATACAGCTCCATTGTGTACTGAAGGGGAGGATGGAGTGAATCCGTTGATTCCTTTGTTGCAACGTGTAAACCAATCTTATCCAACTCGAGGTAATGGAATAGAATTCTATACGGCTTTTGCCGACATGTTTCAGGCTTTAAAAGCCGACATCCAAGCTGCTCGTCATCACATACATCTGGAATTCTTTCAGATAGAATCAGATCCTGTAGGCGACGAACTGTCCGATCTCCTTATAAATAAGGTAAAGGAAGGGGTTGAGGTACGTGTCATTTATGATGCGGCTGCTTGCTGGCTTGTGCCGCGCAGTTTCTATCGAAGAATGCAGAATGGTGGGGTTCAGATAAAGGCGTTCAATCCCATTTTCCCCATTCTTTCTCCATTCTCCAACTACAGGGATCATCGCAAAGTTGTTGTCATTGATGGAAAGATTGGATTTACAGGGGGGATGAATATTGCAGAACGCTATTTGCTGGGTGTTCGTGGTGGGATATGGCGCGACACTCATATTCGGATGATAGGTCCCTCGGTCAGTGAATTGCAGACGGCCTTTCTCAGTGATTGGCAGTTTACCCGTAAGGAATGGATTCATGATGATGTGTATTATCCTGTACCTTTGCGGTCGGATCAGAATCTTCTGATACAAATGATTAGTTCCAATCCTACGGACTCGTGGAGAGTAATGGACTTGTCTATCTCGCAGGCAATCTTCTCGTCCCGCCGTTATCTCTATCTGCAGTCACCCTATTTCCTTCCATCTGAGTCCATCCGTGTTTCTCTTCATGCAGCAGCTCTTTCGGGTGTTGATGTCAGGGTGATGATTCCGACCCAACCCGATAAGGGACACATTACCATCAATGCTTCGCGATGGTATGTGGAACAGATGCTGCAGGCGGGAGTCCGTTTCTATTTCTATGACAATGGTTACATGCATTCCAAGACAATCGTCTCTGATGACCAAATCACCAGTATTGGTAGTGTGAACATCGATAGCCGTAGTTTGAGCCAAGCCTTTGAGATAGATGCTTTTATTTATGATAGAGAGGTCGCTTTGCATCAAAAGCAACTCTTTCTCGATGATATAAAGTTCTGCCACGAGTTGGACCTGAAGACTTGGCAGCAGCGTCCCCGATGGGATCGTGTAAAGGAATCCTTCTGCCATTTGTTGGCTCCACTATTATAAAGAAAGAATGAACGACACTTTCATATCGTTGGGTTATTTGGGACTTTTCATCTGCTCATTCATTGCAGGTTCACCCATTCCCATGAATTCCAAGGCTGTGCTTTCGGTAGCGTTGGTTTTGGGATGGGATCCTGTATGGTGTGTGGTGTCCTGCGTCGTGGGCAACTGGTTGGGTACTGGTATCAGCTATTCTGTCGGTCGTTTTTTTACTTTTGACCAGGTTCTTCGATGGACAAAGGTAAACCCGGAAAAATTGGTGCGAGTTCGTGATTTCTTGCGAGGGAGAGGTGTGTGGTTTGCTCTTCTGGCAGTGGTGCCTATCATTGGACATTTGGTAACCATCAGCTTTGGCATTCTCCGTGCTCCGTATTGGAAGATAGGGAGTATCATGCTCTTGGGGCAGATTTTCAGTTATACGGTATGGACGCTCCTCACGTTGGGAGTTGTCTCCCTCTTTTAGCTCAAATTAATTTGTTTCTTCGGCCAATTTTCCACAATTCTGTCACCCCAGAATCCAAATGAGGTAACGATAGGATGAAAAACACTAGTAGAACATTATTGCTTCTGCTGGTCATCCTTATTCTCCATGCAAAACCACCGAAAAGTAAAAAAAACATTGATTTTCCATGCCCTCAAAACAAATTTTTCCAGGGGGACAAGGGGGGACAAAATGGCGAGAATCCCTGTGTTTATGGGGGATTGATGGTGTTTTTGCATACATAAAATTTTCCATGACCTAACGCATGAAATATCTAAATTAAGCCGTAACTTTGCGGCAGAATTCAATATAAAAGCTATGAAAAGTACCAAAAACGTCCTTCTGCTGTTCGTAAGCATGATGTTTGCAGCTTGCCACACGGGTCTCCATCATACTGAGGATTCGGAAGATATGCAGGATGCACGTTCCTATTACAACTTGGCCGTTCAGGCTTTTGATTCAGACAGCATCCACCTTGGAGAAAATCTTCTTCATAAAGCCATCCTGTGGGCGGAAAGAGAGGGTGACCTGCATACGCTATACCTGTCGCAGATGCAACTGGCCAAGTCCCTCTCATGGAGCAACACCAATGCGGCACTCGACATGGCGCGTCAGGCTTTGTCCACCTACCAGCGGCGTCCTGACAGTGAACGGAACCATATTATCCTCCTGGACTATATAGGTACATATGCAGGACAACTGGCCTACAACAACGACACGTCTTTCGACGAGGCTCTGACCTACACACGCAAGGCACATGCTCTGGCTGAAGCTTCAGCCGACTCTTTGGGAAAGGAGCTTGTTAGCCAGACGCTTACTAGCCTTGCCAACATCTATTGGGGTATGGAGGAATATGATGAGGCTTTGGATTATGCCCGCCAGGGGGTAGATTGCGCTCCAGAGAATCTCCTGCTTGGTGCCCAGCAGGTTCTGGCTCGCTGTTTGGTTAGCTGTGACTCACTAAACAGAGCCGAGGAGGTCTATAGACAGATGAAACCAGGGAAGGACCTGCAGGCTGCCTATATCGTAGAGAGCAATCTCGCCAAGCTGGCCCTACGCCGCTGCGATATCGAAGCAGCAGAAGATGCTATCGATGAGGCTTTTGGTCATGCAGAGGATCTGTACTTTGAGGCGCTGAAGCAGAAAGACGAATACTATCAGGCGGCTCTGCAACAGGAACACGACAACGAGCGTCTGCGCTACAATTCTCAGCTCCAACGTCGCACCTTGCTGGGTATCCTGGTCATCTTCCTGCTGGCTGCCCTTGCGACCTATTTGGTTAGCCGCTCACGTTTGCAGGTGATAAGGCAGCGACGCTTGGCCGATGCTTGGACTCGAAAACATGAAGTGGACAAGCGCCTGAGGGAGAAGTCTCTCCAACGTAGAGAGCTGGAAACCCAGAGTAAACTGCTGCAGCAACGCGAAGCAACCATCTCCTTCCTGAAAGACTTCATCATCCAGCGTTCTGAAATCGCCAAGAAACTGGATACGAACAAAGATCAGCATGTCAGCATCAGCACTCGCGACTGGTGGGAAGTGGAACAGACGCTGAACGCTATCGACAATGACCGTTTCAAGCGCCTGCGCGAGAACTACCCCAAAATGCGTAATGGGGATGTCCAGCTGTGCATCCTCACCAGCCTGCATGTGCTCAACCGCACCATCGGCAACATCTACGGCCTCACCATTTCCGCCGTACAGCACCGCAAGCAGAAACTGAAGAAAGATATATTCGGCGAGGAGGATCCGGACATGACGCTAGAGCAGGTGCTGGATAGATTGTGAACAAAAAGAAAAATAAATACTCGAATTGTAGAAATAGAACGATAAAAGCAAGAAGTTATGAAAACGAAGAAAATTTTATTTATCCTGATCATGATGGCCAGTGCGGTTCTTTCTCATGCAGAACTCATAAATATACAGATAGACGGGCTAACATATCACTGCAACACAATAACGAAAGAAGCAATCGTGGGAAAAACCATCGAACGTGACAATATTGAAACAGCCATCATTCCTGATGCAATAGAGGTTGATGGTGTGTCATATTCCGTAACCAGTATTACTTCTAGCGCCTTTTCCAGATGTACGAATCTGAAATCCGTTACAATAGGAGGAGCTGTGAGAAGTATCAAAAATAACGTATTTTCTAACTGTACGAGTCTTACCTCCATCAGTATCCCTGCCAATGTGGAAGAAATAGGATCCTCATCCTTTTCTGGCTGTTCTCTGGAATATGCTGATTTCCAATCCATAGAAAGCCTGTGTTCCATTGCCTTTGCTAACGATAAAGCCAATCCTCTTTCCTGCTCACAGAACTTGTACATAAACGGAAAGAAGATTACAGATCTGACAATACCTGATGGCATAACGAAAATCGGGGATTATGCCTTCAACGGCTGCCCAGGCATCACATCGCTGACGCTTTCGGCAAGCCTGAGTGAAATTGGAGCAGAAGCATTCTCCGCTTGCTCGGGCATAACATCGATGTCGCTTTCAAACAGCCTGCGCAAGATAGGAGCAAAAGCCTTCCAGAGATGTACAGGAATTTGTAAACTGGACCTGCCTGAAGGTGTAACATCCATCGGTGAACGGGCATTCTATGGTTGTTCGTCAATAAAGGAGATAAGCATGCCATCCACTATTCGAACAATCGGCCAGGATTGCTTCAATAAGGATTTTTATTCGGCTAATCAGATGTCTATTGAAAAAGTTGATTTTGCAAGCGTTGAGAGTTTGTGTGCTATCCGGTTCGGCAATGAATACAGCAATCCATTGTGGTACACCAAAAAGCTTCTGGTGAATGGCAAAGAGATAACAGACCTGGTTATTCCAGAGGGAGTGACCGATATCGGCGATTATGTATTTGAGTATTGCGCAGGGCTGAAATCCATACATTTCCCTGAAAGCATAAAGGAAATCGGAGAATCGTTTGTTGAATGTACAGGTTTGGAAAGGGTTGAATATGCCAGTGTGAAAAGTTTGTGTGGAATCTTCTTCCGTGGTGACTACTATGCGAATCCGTTACGGTATGCACACAATCTTTATATTGACGGCAAAGAGATAACAGACCTATATATACCGGAAGGTGTGGAAAGTGTTGGTGCTTGTGCCTTCATGTGGAGCAACATAACCTCGGTTACCTTGAGCGATGACGTGAAAGGCGTGGAAGGGGCTGCATTTGCCAACTGCCCAAAGTTGAAATCTATAAAGTTTGGTAAGGGAATCAAATTTATAAAAGCTGGATTCCGCGAATGTCCAGAATTTGACCATGTAGAGTTTGCCGACCTGAATTGCCTGTGGCAGATGTATTTCAACGTTCAATATCCTATGAGTTACAGCAATCCGTTGTATTTTGGTCATCACCTGTATACGAACGGAGAAGAAGTGAAGGAAGTCACCTTCCCCGAAGGCATGAAAGAGATAAAACAGGGTGTATTGTTGGGCTGTGAGAGTGTGGAGCGCATCCATGTGCCTGAGGGAGTGGAGGCAATACGTGAGCTGGCGTTCACCGACTGCAAGAATCTTGTCTCCATAGACTTGCCATCCACTCTGCGACTCCTTGACTATTCTATATTCACTGGAGATGGTCCCTTTGATTCCTGCGAGTCCTTAGAAGAAATCCGAGTGAGAGAGGGAAATCCATATTTGGACTCTCGCGAGGACTGCAATGCAGCCATCTTTACAGAAACAAACACTCTGGTTGTAGGAAGCAACAATACTGTAATTCCCAAAAGCGTAACAGGGATTACCCGCAGAGCATTCTATGGGCGGACGAAACTGACCTCAATCTTCATCCCTTCAAGCGTCGTCTGGTTGGGACACGAGTCATTCAGCGAATGTTCCTCTCTGAAAGATTTCTATTATGATGCAAAGAATTTGCCAGATTTGAAAAATGGGGATCCATTCTCCGATACTCCCATCGAGAACGCTACCCTGCATGTGCCAGAGAATATGATAGAAGCCTTCCGGACGACTACCCCCTGGAGTGGCTTCGGCAATATCGTGGCATTGTTGCCAGAGGAAATCCCCAACAACTACAAAGTAGATGATTATGCCTACCGTCCCTTTGTGGAAGATGGCAAGAGGTGGGTCTTGGGATTCTATGAAGACGGGGCTGACCCCACGGAGACCCAACCAACCAAGATAATGAATCAATATATAGAAGGCGACACCATAATAGATGGACAGCAATGGAAGCAACTTTGGTGGTCTATGGAGGATGAATCCGGCCACCCAGTACGTGGTCTGGACGGTTATCTTTACGAAAAGGATCAGAAAGTCTATATAATTTACCCATTGGGTCCCATGATTGGCTTCCTTCATTATGATTTTTCCACACCTACTGGGGAGCAAATAAATTTCAGTTCAAATTCGGATTCCACAAACACAGCTGCCATCTGTACAATAGGTAAAAAGACGATATGTGAGTCAGACACCTATAAGGGAGTCTGCACAGAAATACTTCCGCCAGAAGGACAGGACTTCTCTGCTACATGGATGCAGGGAGTGGGATATTTGGGATTCTTCAATATCAGTTTCGCCGATAAGTCTTATTGTCGTCTCATCTCCTGCACGGTGGGCGATGAAGTCCTCTACTACGATGCTTCATTGATACCCCAGAATCTTGAGGTGAAGAAAAAGAAACTGGATTTCACCCATGTCATCAAGGCTCAGCCCAAGGCACCTCGTCATCGGGCTCAGCAGGAAGGTACGGAGACGCTGAAGGGCGAGTATTCCCCCGCTGAGCTGTTCGTTCACCTGAACGGCCTCGCCGGCACCTACTCCATCACCCTGACGGATGAAGCAGGAAAGGAAGTCTATGCTAAGGAAGTCTTGACAGATAACGTGCTGGCCCTCAGTACGGATCTCCTGACCTATGAACCAGGCACTTACACCCTGACCGTAGAGAACGAATACGAAAAGTTCGTCACCACCCTCAATCTGACAACCGACATCTCTTCCACTCCAGCTCCCTCTCAAGACAAAGATGCCCTCTACGACCTCTCAGGCCGCAAGTTAGAGCATGCTCCACAGAAGGGTATTTATATTCAGAATGGAGTCAAGGTTCTGGTTAAGTAAGAGTAGAACCCAGAGCTTGCTTATGTGTTTTACCGAACGAAAAGCAGCTCGACGAAAGTCAAGGGCCGTGCTAGTTAAGTGAGAAGAAAGGTAGAACTGAAAACAAAAAATGATTTTTTTCTGAAAAAAGTTCACTTTTGATGTTACAATTTTGCTGTTTTCTCGTCTTTAGGGGAAAAACCAAATGTAAAATTATGAATAGACGTAGAATTACATTGATTTGCAGCATCCTGATGGGATGTTTAGCATGCCTGGCACAGAACGTGGTGGAAGTGAAGAAGCCTGGCACGTTGGACTCTCTGCTCACACACGAGCAGCAGGACACCTGCACCTCCCTTGTGATAGAAGGCAGGTTGAGCTCGGCTGATATACGAGTCTTGCGGCGAATGGCAGGTTATCAGGAAGAAGGATACCATTCAGGGCGATTGAAATGGATAGACATGAGAAAGGCAAAATTCATCACAGACAAGGAACCCTATCTGGAGTTGAATGCTGACGAGGAGCACCTTATGGCAATAGCGAGGCCTGAGAGCAAAAGTGAGAGTCCTCGTCTTTCTGAAGAATATTATCAAATCTATAACCCAGGCAGAGATGGAGAGGTGAAATCCTATCCTCTGAGTAGGAACCTGTACTACAATGCTCACTTTATTCTCAATGCGGAAGAAGAGGGAACACGCCCTTCCATAGAACCTGTCTACATGGGACAAAAACAAAAATACCCAGCTTTCGTTGGCGCTGATAAAGAGCCTCCAAGTTTTATTGGTGCTGATTTTACCAAGAAGTTCTCAAAGAGGAACCGAAGAAAGGTAAAGTCGAGTAACATGCTTAAAAACTCAGGACACAAGTTGGAGTACAAAGATAACCATTATGTGTGGAAGATAAGTCTCAAGAAAGACGTCTTCACGCAAGACATGTTCTACAAGTGTCCCACTCTTGAGGCAGTAGTTCTCCCTGAAGGCATAAATCTGAGTAATTTGGTGGAGGTAAGGGGAAATAGGATCAAGTATTACATCACAGGTTAATAATAGCATCCTGCTCTGGAGCAAATAGAAGAATCATATCAATGAAAACGAATATATGAAAAAAACGAAAATCTCAAAAATCAGTTTTGAAAAATGTGCTCATCCTTCACATACTTATGCTTTTCCGATAAGAAATCTCTTTTATATGTTACAAAATTGCTATATTTGCAATGTAAAATTGCATGCGATACATTAATTAAATGTTAAAGGGAGTGATTGCTATGAAAAAACTTACCTTATTGCTGATTACCCTGCTGATGGCAGGAACATCGATAGCTCAGGAATATGAGCCGAAATGGATAGAACTGACGGATGCCGAGCGCACGTTGGTGCAGAAAAACAATGATTTCGCCTTCCGCCTGTTCCAAAAGTCAAGAACGGAGGAGAGCCAGATACTCTCGCCGCTGAGCATCACCTATGCCTTGGGCATGCTCAACAACGGTGCCAAGGGGCAGACGCAGCAGGAAATCTGTGACGTGCTGGGCTTTGGTGAGGCTGGCACTGAGGGCATCAACCAGTTCTGCCGCAAGCTGCTTACAGAGGTTTCCACGCTTGATAAGGAGACACAGGTCAGCATCGCCAACAACATCTACGTGAACCAGAGCAGGGGCTTCCGTTTGAAGTCACTTTTCGTGGAGAAGGCTGCGGAGTTCTACGATGCCACGCCTGAGAGCCGCGATTTCAATGACGGCAAGACGCGCGATGTCATCAACCAGTGGGCCAGCGACCATACGCAGGGCATGATCCCAGAAATCCTGAAGCCCGACGAATTCGACCCAGAGACGATCAGTTACTTGCTCAACGCGCTCTATTTCAAGGGAGCATGGGTAAACAAGTTCGATCCGAAAGGCACCATGCTGACCTATTTCGATAACCAAAGGAAAACGGCAGAAATGATGATGCAGGAAGGGGAATTCCTGTATGCCGAGAACGACCTTTACCAGTCGATCGTCATGCCTTACGGCAACGGAGCCTACCAGATGACCGTCTTCCTGCCTCTGTACGGAAGGAACCTCGACGACGTGGTGAATGCCCTGAACGGCAAGAACTGGAACAAGGAGGGTTATAAGGAATGTCGTGTGAGTGTGATGTTCCCCCGCTTCGAGACAGGCACCGACCTGAGGTTGGAAGAGATCATGTCTTCGTTGGGAATGCCTAATGCCTTTGGGGGAGAGGGTTTCGACGAGTTCTGCTATGAAGGCGACGATGAGGCCAACAGCCATCGTGTGTGGATCTCGTTCATGAAACAGTCGGCAAAGATCAAGGTGGACGAGGAAGGCAGCGAGGCGGCTGCTGTCACCATCATCGGCACGAAGGATGGTATCTTGGGGTATAGGGAGTTCATGGCTGACCGTCCTTTCCTATATACCATCAGCGAGCGTTCCACAGGCACCATCTTCTTCATCGGCCAGTACATGGGTGAACCCATCGAGAACGAGCGCAAGGACATAAATCTGACCAGCGACGAGTGGCAACTGGTGCAGAAGAACAACGATTTCGCCTTCCGCCTGATGCGCGAGGCACAGACAGACCAAAGCCAGATACTCTCGCCGCTGAGCATCACCTATGCCTTGGGCATGCTCAACAACGGCGCAGGCGGGCGGACCCAGAAGGAAATCAACGAGGTGTTAGGCTTCGGCGAGGCTGGAGCTGAGGCTATCAACAAGTTCTGCCGCAAGCTCCTTACGGAAGCTCCTGGCCTTGACAAAGAGACAAAAGTCTCGATCGCCAACACCATTTTCGTGAACAAGGGTATGGGTTACGAACTGCAGCCAACTTTTGTGGAGAAGGCCAACGAGTTCTATGACGCCCAGCCAGAAAACCGCGACTTCAACGACGGGCAGACGCGCGACGTTATCAACCAATGGGGCAGCGACCACACGGAGGGCATGATCCCAGAAATCCTGAAAGAGGATGATTTCAATCCCTTGGCTGTAAGCTACTTGCTCAATGCGCTCTACTTCAAGGGGACATGGGCAAACAAGTTTGACCCAGCGAACACCAAGGAAGAAAACTTCAACGGCGGCAAGACGGTGCAGATGATGCACATACCCTATAATCAGTGGGGTGGAGGAGAAAAGTTCATGTACTCCGAAAACGACCTTTATCAGGCTATCGAATTGCCCTACGGCAACGGGGCTTACTCGATGCATGTCTTTCTGCCTCGAGAGGGCAAGACCGTCGCTGACGTACTGGGGAAGATGGACGGTCAGAACTGGCGAACCCGTGGTAGGGAAGCCATCGTGGATCTGAAACTGCCTCGCTTCGAGACGAACACCAACGTGGATCTGGTTCCCATCATGAAAACATTGGGTATGCCTACCGCTTTCGATCGCTTTGCCGCCGAATTCCCTTATTTCTGCAATCAAGATGTCTGCATCGAGATGATGAAACAAGTAGCCAAGATCAAGGTGAACGAAGAGGGCACAGAAGCGGCTGCCGTCACAATAATAGGTATGGAAGCGACAGGCATGCAACCTTCCCATGTGACCTTCCATGCTACACGTCCGTTCCTCTATCTCATCAGCGAGTGTTCCACAGATGCCATCTTCTTCATCGGCCAATATACAGGCGATGGCACGACAGGAATCAGTGACCTCGTGCGTTCAAATGAGAAAAGTGAAGCAGACAAAGCCGCCCTCTACGACCTTTCAGGCCGCAGGCTCCAGCAGAAACCCACGAAGGGAATCTACATCCAGAATGGGAAGAAGGTTCTGGTTAAGTGAGAGTAGGACACAGAGCTTGCTCATGTGTTTTGCTGAACGTGAAGCAGCTCGACGAAAGTCAGGGTTCTGATTCAACGATGACGATGATGGTCAAGAGTCGAGAGTCAAGAGACAAAATCGAAGATGAAAATGATGCGAAATCACCAAAAATCAGGAAAAAAACATGGAGTTTCCGTGCCCTCAAAACAAACTTTTCCAGGGGGACAAGGGGGGGGACAAAATGGCGAGAATCCCAGTGTTTATGGGGGATTGATGGTGTTTTTGCATACATGAAATTTTCCATGACCTAACGCATGAGATATCAAAATTAAGCCGTAAATTTGCCCCCGAACAAACATTAAAGCAAAAAAAGTTATGAAAAAGATTCTT
>JAEEGF011268582.1_pt1 | contig 73312 bp, 65 predicted proteins | sample 9134171 | NCBI WGS metagenome assembly JAEEGF01 (sample SAMN16246542, study PRJNA631951) | gut metagenome | biome: gut microbiome; feature: rumen; material: AP-attached | host: Bos | place: Iran: Karaj | collected 2018-10 | reverse complement strand
TACAAAATCACTGACATCTGCGTTGCTTGCGGCACTTGCATCGACCAGTGCCCCGTCGGAGCTATCTCCGAAGGCGACATCTACAAGATTGACGCTGACACCTGCGTTAGCTGCGGTACCTGCGCTGACGCTTGCCCCACTGGTGCAATCGTTGAAGGCTAATCACGACAAAGATGTAACAACTAAAGCCCTGCCCCTGTGCAGGGCTTTTTTTCAACAAAAGGTTTAACCTCATTGCCCCTCACCATGAAGAATAAATACACTTTTCTGATTCTTGTAAGCATCTTCGCTGCCATCTTCGCCCTCTCCTCTTGCAAAAAGAGCAACGAGGACCTCATCATCGGTTCCTGGAAATGCACCAGCTCCGTCGCCGACTCCAATGCTCCATCATTCGTCAATAGTGTCTGGACCTTCTCGTCCGACAAATCCCTTGTCATCAATGCCCAAGGCCGAACAATCCAAGGCACCTACTCCGTTATCAATAACAAAATCAACTTGGTAATGGAAGACGACAACTACACTGCCGACATCAACAAACTCGACAGCAAGGCACTTTCCGTCACCATGACTGGCCCCTTTATCGTAATAGACGAAACCACTCAATACGTTTCTGTCAAGATGTACTTTTTGAAACAATAATCCACCCCCAACTATCCATCGAAGGCATTCCCGGGACCCTCCCATTTGCAGTATGCCTTCCCCCCTCCCACGGTTCTCCCTCCTCTCCCCCTCCACGTTCACCCGTCACACCCATTATCCAACCCTGTATCCATGAACGAACGCCACCGCAACAAACGCCTCGCCGCCCTCCGCTACCTTCTGGCCCTGCCCCGCAGCCTCTATCTCAACTTCCGCCTGCTGCCCTTCCGTCAGGCGCGCCGTTTGCCCCTGCTTGTCTCCCACCGCACACGCATTCTCAACCTCTCCGGCTCCATCTCCCTCCAAGCCGACTCCCTCCGCGTCGGCTTGGTCAAAATCGGTTTCAACACCTGCCAACTCTCCGATTTCCATTACCACCGCACCCTCCTCAACCTCCGCGGCAATGTCCGCTTCCTTGGCGAATGCGCCATTGGGGCCGGCAGCAGCATCGAAGTGTCCGAAGGTGCCACTCTCACCCTGGGCGACCATTTCAACCTCGGCCCCCGCTCGCTCGTCATCTGCCATTCCTCCGTCTCGTTCGGCAGCCACGTGCTCACCTCCTGGTGCTGCACCATCATGGACACCGACCAGCATCGCCTCGTCGACGACTCCGGCTCCCACCTCAACCCCGACCGCCCCGTCGCCTTTGCCGACCACATCTGGCTGGGATGCAACGTAATAGTCACCAAAGGCACCACCCTGCCGTCCTTTACCACCGTGGGTGCAGGCAGCTGTGTGCATGGCATCTTCACCGAACAGAAAACAGTTCTTGCCGGCAATCCGGCTCAAATCGTGCGCCGCTCCGTCATGTGGGACGGGCGCTAATCCCCCTCTCTCTACTCCGAGCCTCCCAGCTTGTCCAGCCGCTCCTGATACAGTTTCGCCTCTTTCTTATTTCCCATCGCTGTATAGGCATCCAGCAGATTCCGCAACACGGCCTCGTCGTCCGGAGCCAGTTTCTCGGCCCGCTTGAAATATTTCAGCGACTTCTCGTATTCTTTCATTATGGCATAGGTCACCCCCACAATATTCACCGCCATCATATCGCCCGAAAACACCTGCACCTTCCGCATCGCCACCCTTCTCACCCGCATCACCATTGCCGAGTCGTCAGCGGTCAGGTGCTCGTGGTCCGAAATGGCATCCATCATCGTTAGCAGATAATCGTGCACCCCCTCTATCATCAACGCCCTGCCTTCTCCCTCGGTGTTGGGAAACTCCCATTCGTGCGCTATCAGCTCTGAATGGTTCAGCGTGCCTATTATCTCCTCCTCAAACGCGTTCCAACGTTTTGCCTCGCCCAGAAAGTAAATCTTCCCGAACCGCAAATCCAGCCTTCGCGGAAACAGCCCTATCGCCTTGTCTATCACTGCCAGTCCGCTGTCGGCCAAATTATTTGCAACCAAATAGATAGTCTCCACTTCCCCGTCTTCCTGCGGCACATCCATCGACACCATGGCGCGGTTCACAAAGTAATTATATCGGGCTATATACCATTCCACATCGTCCGGGGCCGCTTTCCCCCACTCGTCCAGCACACGGCGTTGCTCTTTCAGGTCATCCCTGTTCATTGCCTCGTAAAAACTGTCCGAATACGACTGCGCGGCAGCCATCCATCCCATAGAAACCAACGCCACAAACAATATTATACGTTTCATCTCTTCTATATTTTTTTGCAAAGATACAAAGAATTATCCATTTACCACTATTTTTGTCACAAATATCGTCCCAATTGAAAAAAACTTTGTATTTTTGCACTTCCTAACGAAACAATAATTCATAAAATCCACACTCTTGAAATACCTGCTCGTCACACCCCCGCTCACCCAGCTCAACACCCCCTACCCCGCCACCACCGTGCTCAAAGGGTTTCTCCAATCCCACGGCCACGAAGTGGCTCAAACCGATTTGGGCATTGAGCTGGTCGACAGCATCTTCTCCCGTCAGTGGCTGGCCGACTACGCCGCCTCATGCCCCAATCCCGACGAGCGGCAATATCTCACGCGGTGCAGCCAAACCATCGATGCCGTCATGCGTTTTCTGCGCGGCGCCGACAACACCCTTGCGCCACGCATTGCCAACCGCAGCCTCCTGCCCGAGGGCAAACGCTTTGCGCAGCTGGCCGACATGGAATGGGCCTTCGGCACTTCGGGCACCGACGACAAAGCCCGATACCTCGCCACCCTCTTCATCGAGGACATCGCCGACCACATCCGCACCCACCTCGACCCCCATTTCGACCTCATCCGCTATGCCGAGCATTTGGCCAGCTACGCCCCACGTTTCGACGAGCTACACTCCGCGCTCCAGGCTCCCCTCACCCCCATCGACTCCCTCTCGCTCTCCCTCCTCGACCACCAGCTCTCCCTCCACCAACCCCGCATTGTCGGCATCACCATCCCCTTCCCCGGTTGCCTCTATGCCGCCCTACGCTTCGGCCAACACATCAAGCGTCACCACCCCGGCATCGCCGTGGCCCTTGGCGGCGGTTTCCCCAACACCGAGTGGCGCCAGCTGTCCGACCCCCGCATTTTCGACTATTGCGACTACATCAACATCGACGACGGCGAGCTGCCCATGCTCTCCATCGCCCAACTGCTGCAAGGCTCCATCACCCCCGACCAACTGGTCCGCACCTTCACCCGCCAAAACCTCTCCACCACCAGTTTCGCTTCCCTCCCCTCCTCTCCCCAAGCCGATTTCGCCACTCAGCCCGCCCCCGACTTCGACGGTCTGCCTCTCCACAAATACCTCTCCCTGGCCGAAATGACCAACCCCATGCACCGCCTGTGGAGCCATGGCCGCTGGAACAAAATGATGATGGCCCACGGTTGCTACTGGCACCGCTGCGCCTTCTGCGACACTTCGCTCGACTACATAGGACGTTTCCAGGCCCCATCCGCCGCCACCGTGGTCGACCGCATGGAGCACATCATGAGCCAAACCGGCATCACCGGCTTCCACTTTGTCGACGAGGCCCTGCCCCCGAGGCTCCTGGCCGACGTGTGCCGCGAAATCCTCAACCGCCACCTCACCGTCAGCTTCTGGGGCAACATCCGTTTCGAAAAGGCCTATACCTCCGAGCTCTGCAACCTCATGTCCGATGCCGGATGCGTGGCCGTGAGCGGCGGCCTCGAAGTGGCCTCCGACCGTCTCCTCCAGCTCATCGACAAAGGGGTCACCATAGACCAGACCGTCCAAGTATGCCGCCACTTCCGCGACTCCGGCATCATGGTGCACACCTACCTTATGTACGGATTCCCCACCGAAACACTGCAGGAAACCCTCAACGCCCTCGAAGTGGTACGCTCCATGTTCGACGAAGGCATTGTGCAAAGCGCCTTCTGGCACCGCTATGCCATGACCTGCCACAGCCCCTCCGGCCTCAATCCTGCCCGCTATGGAGCCATGCGCCCCGACACCACACCCAACCCATTCTGCAACAACGAGGTGGACTGGCTGCCCTCCCAGCCCATACACGTCGCCAACCAATCCCAGCCACCCCAATTCGACTACGACATCGAGGAGGTGGGCCGCGGCCTCAGCCTCGCCACCTACAACTACATGAACGACCTCGGCCTCGACCAGCCCGTCCGCAGCTGGTTCCCCGGCCTGCATTTCCCGAAACACAAAAAACACCACTCCCGGCAATGAACACCCCTGTCTCCTCTCCCCATCGCCTTCGCCATGCCCTTGGCTCTTGGTGGACCCTCCTGCTCTTGGCCTGCACCTCCCTCATCTGCCTCCTGGCATTCTACTTCCCAAAAACACCCTCCAACCTCGTGTCCATCCAAGGTCATGAACGCAATCCCCACACACTCATCAATATCGACATCTTCCCCGGTTCCGGTATTCTGCTGGGCATGTCTTACCGTCAGTTCCAGCTGCATGAATATCCCGCCACCTTCTACACCGACTTCTCGTTCACAAACTACCCCTCCGAGCCCCTCCGCTTCTGGATTTCGCCCGACGACCACCGCCGTCTACTCGACACCCCGCTCGACAACGACCGCTCCCTCCTCAACATCAAAGTCCACTCCGTTTCGATCTTTCAACCCGAAAGCCGCACCTGGTGCCGCTACTCCCCCGCCCATCCCCACGGCAGCGGCCACTTTTTCGCCGTCGGTGCATTGACCGCCATTCTTTTCCTGGTGCTGGTAATCAAAAAAGTCTTCTATCCCTGACTTTTAGGGGTAACTACTCTCCCCCTCCGGCATCCTCCCCACCCTTATTGTATATATCTCTGCACCTCCAAACCAAAACGCAAAGCCAAATGCGCTTTTGCACATCCCCATAGCCGCCGTCCATCATCCCCCACTCCCGGCCAATTCCGTACGTAAGGCAACTTGCCCCACCTCCCACCCGTCCCGCTCTCGCCTCCCACCTGTCCCGCTCTCGACACCCATCTATCTCGCTCCCGACACCCATCTATCTCGCTCTCGACACCCATCTATCTCGCTCCCGTTTCCACCTCACATCCCATCCGCCTCCCTTCCGTCTCCCACCAGCATAACCTTCACACTCGCTTCCTGTTAAGCTTCTATCCACCTCTTCAAAATCCCTTATTAAGCATTAAGGTAAACAAAAACTACCCATAGAGTGTCTACACCCTTCAAGGGAAACGACCGTGCCAATGAAACAAAAGAACCTTCAACCCAATGGGTAATGTACATCGAGTGGAAGCAAAAAGAAGGCAGAAAGAATCAATGGCTATTCTACAAAAAACAAAGAAGGACTGAAAACAAAGGTTAGATATAGAAAAGTAATTCTAATGACCGATTTGGGGTCAACAATAAGGCTGAGGCTTATCAAAAATAAAAAAGTGGGATATCTACTTGTGGCGGAGGTTGCGGAGCCACTGGGGATGTTTTATGCGGTTGAGGGGGGAGTGCTTGGTGGCGCGGCGGAAGGTGGCGGGGTCAGCATCGGGGAGGGCTTCTAGCTGGGCTTTGCGCTCGTCGGTGAGGGTATAGCGCACGGCGGCTGTCTGGTTGTAGGGGCAGGCAAGCTGGCAGATGTCGCAGCCGAAGGCATAGCCTGAGAGTTTGATGTTGGACGGGAGGGTATCGGCACGGTTTTCGATGGTGTGGTAGGAGGCGCAGCGACGGGCATCGACCTGAGTGCCCCCGGCGGGCAGCGGACTGGCGACGATGGCCTGGTTGGGGCAGGCCTTGAGACAGCGGTCGCAAGTTCCACAGCCGTCGGGCAGTGGGCTGTCGTAGGTATCGGCGGGGAGGGTGACCACCAATTCGCCGATGTAGCAGTAGGAGCCGAGGAGGGGATTGACGAGGAGTGTGTTTTTGCCCCGCCATCCGAGACCGGCCTGGACTGCCCAATATTTATCGCTGATGGGGGCTGTGTCGACAAAGGGACGCCCCTGGAGGTCGGGATAGCGGGCACAGAGGGCGGAGAGAAGCTGATAGAGGAGGCGTTTGAGATGCTCGTGGTAGTCTTCGCCATAGGCGTATTGGGCAATCTTGACTGGACCCTGCATGAGGGACGAGGGCTTGTAGCCGAGGAGGACGGAAATGACGGTGCGTGCTCCGGGGAGGAGAAGCGTGGGGTCGTAGCGCAGGGGGACATGCTCTTCCATGTAGTGCATGTCGGCCTGCCGGCCATCGGCAAGCCATTCGGTCAGCCCCCATTGGCTGCGGGGAATGGGAGCTGCGACGGCGAGGCCACAGGCATCGAGGCCGAGGGCGAGGGCGGTTTGCTTAATCCACTGGGCTTCGAGAAGCATGGGCAAGCGAGGACAGAGGGGTTATTCGTCGGCTTCGGGAGCTGACTGTTTGGAGGCCTTCTTGCTGCCCTCGTAGAGTTCAAAATGGAGGAAACGGCAGTCGAGCTGTCCATTGAGGAGGGGGATCTTCTTGCTGGGCTTGAGGCCGATGTGTTTCATAGCATCGAAGTCGCTGGTGATGAGCCACACGTCGCAGTCCTGGCCATATTTCTTTTTGAAGGTGTCGCCCAGCTGTTCGTACATGGCGTTGAGGTCCTCTATCTTGATGCGTTCGCCGTAGGGTGGGTTGGTGACGATGAGCGTGCGGCCCTCGGGCGGGTCCTGATCCTCGAACGAGCCATTGAAAAGCATGACATCTTTATGGAGTTTGGTGTATTCGAGGTTCTTTTCGGCCTGCTGAAGGACAGTCAAGTCGATATCGTTGCCCCATATCTCGCAATCGAAATCGCCTGAACCGATTTTGCGGTCTTCCTGTTCCTTGATGCTCTTCCACTCGCCGAGGTTGAATTCCTTCCAACGCTTGAAGGCGAAGCGGTCGCCACGGTAGTACTGGGCGGGGATATTGTTAGCCATCATGGCGGCTTCGATGAGGAGGGTGCCGGAGCCACACATGGGGTCGTAGAAATTGCTGTCGCAGTTCCACCCGGTCAGTTTAATCATGCCGGCGGCGAGCACCTCGTTGATGGGGGCAATGCCCACCGACTGGCGGTAGCCGCGTTTGTGGAGCGAGTCGCCACTGGAGTTGAGGAGAAGCGTCACCTGGTTGTCGCGGATGTGGAGATTGAACTTATAGTCGGCGTTCTCGGTGTCGATGGATGGGCGCTGGCCGAAATTGCGGCGGAAGCGGTCGACAATGGCATCCTTGGTTTTGAGAGCGGCGAAATAGGAATGGGTGAAGATTTCGCCGCTGGTGGTGCTGTCGATCATGAAGGTGCAATCCACATCGAGGATTATCTCCCACTTGATTTGATAGACCTTGTCGTAGAGTTCCTGCTCGTTGTTGGCCTCGAATTCGGCAAAGGGTTTGAGGATTGCCAGTGCGGTGCGGCAGGTATAGTTGGCCCGGTAGAGGGTGGCCATAGTGCCTTCGAAGGTGACAGCACGGTTGATGCACTCCACATTCTCGGCACCGAGGGCGCGGAGTTCGTCGGCCAACACCTCTTCGAGGCCCATCATGGTTTTGGCGACCATCTTGAATTTGTCACGGCCAGAGGTGACAGGCACTACTTTGCCATTTTGTTTCTGAATAATCATTGGGAAGTGTATTGAGTGATAAAAACAATGAATTAATATTTGGATAATAAATAATCAGCTTTGGGTTTTGGCGGGGGTGTCGGTGGTGCGCCGTTTGAGCAGCCAGCGGTAGTGGTGGTTGATGGTGCGGCCTTTGATTTTGCCGTCGAAAATGGCGGTGTTGAGTTCATAGCCCAGCATGATGACGAAGCAGTTGAGCAACAGCCAAAGCATCACCACCAGCAGGGTGCCAATAGAGCCATAGAGGAGATTATAGCGGTTGAAGTTGGCAAGATAGATTTTAAAGCCCCACGACACAAGGATGAACATCAGAGTGGCGAAGACAGCCCCAGCCGAAAAGAAACCGACACGCTGCTTCTTGGTGGGGATGAGATAGTAGATGACGCTGAGAGTGAGAAGAGCCATGCCAACAAGAATGATCCAACGGCCAATACTGATGATGATATGGGTGAATGACCCCGGAACGAGGATGCCCTGGCGGAAAAGCCACATGAGGATGGTTTTATAGCCAATGAGCAACACCAGCACCAACACCAGCATGATGTAGAGCAGGAATACCAAAAGAAGACAGATAGCATAGCTGATGACAATGGTGCGCCGCTCAATATGGCGGTCGGCAAAATACATCATCATGCCATTGATGGCATTGGAGGCCAAAATGACCGAAGTGGCAAAACCAATGGAGAGCAGGCTGGTGTGCTTGTGACCCATAACATCGTTGATAGTGTTGGCGAGGGGTTGGTAGATTTTCTCCGGCACGATAATCTCGAGTTCGTATAGCAGCTCGTTCTGCAGACCATCGACAGGCAGGAACGCGATGAGCGTGAACACGAAGATGAGCAGCGGAGGCAACGCCATGAGGAATGAGAACGCCAACCCTTTGGAGGCACGCCAGAGGTCGCCGTTAAAGATTCCTCTGAACAGGTATTGTGCCACATCGTAGACGGGGACACCCTTGTTGCCCGGGAGCGAGACGCTGTGTACCAGCATGCGCGAAAGACGCACAATGCGGCTTTGAACCACACGTTGCCAAAGAGCCTTCAGTTTATCAATCAGCTTGTTCACCGGGAGGGTGTATTGAGGTAACTATTTTGTGCCGGGCTGCCATACCAAAGGTGATGAAAGCCCTGAGGGGTATTATTTCTTGACCAGGGAGATATCCATACTTTTGATGTGATGGGTGAGGGCACCCACAGAAATGAAGTCGACACCGGTCTCGGCATAGGCGCGTAGGGTTTCCTCGGTAATGCCGCCGGAGGCCTCGGTCTCGTACTTGCCGTCGATGCGGCGCACAGCCTCGCGGAGGGTGTCGGTATCGAAATTATCAAGCATGATGCGGTTGACGCCACCATGACGCAACACCTGCTCCAACTCGTCGAGATTGCGCACCTCTATCTCTATCTTCAAGTTTTTGCCTTTCTCCTTGAGGTAGGCATGGGTGCGGTCGATGGCCGCCTCGATGCCGCCGGCAAAGTCGATATGGTTATCCTTGAGCATTATCATGTCGTAAAGACCAATGCGGTGATTTGTGCCGCCGCCACAGTGCACGGCATATTTCTCGAGAAGACGCATGTTGGGAGTGGTTTTGCGGGTGTCGAGCAGACGCGTGTGGAGGCCGTCGAGCATCTGCACCATGTGGTGGGTCTGCGTGGCTCTGCCGCTGAGACGCTGCATAAAATTGAGGGCGGTACGTTCGGCGGTAAGGATTACACCCGAAGCCCCCTCGATGATCATGAGGACATCCCCTTTGCAAACTGAATCGCCATCATGCTTCAACATCGTGATGTTGATGGGAATAAGGCTGTGATAGAAAGAATCGTTGACGAAACGGAACACACGCTCGCCCACTTCCATGCCACACACTATTCCGTCGGCTTTGGCCACCATCTTGGCAGTGTTTGTGGCCGTAGGGGGAATGCACGCCAAAGTGCTGTGGTCACCATCGCCCACATCTTCGAGGAGTGCCATACGAATCAATTCGTCCAAATTAGGGATATTGGTCATCATGTCAAACAACGTTTAAATTTAAAATGCAAAGATACAAAATATTTCACAATAAAAGTACAAAAGTTTTTCATTCGCCCCTCATAACATTCAATTACAGACTATTCCAACAACACTTTACACAAAAAGCAACAGAGCTATTACTTAAAAAAACAGATATAAGAGAAAAAAAACGTACCATTGCACATTGAAAAGCAGCGGTACGTCACAGTGGGAAAAGTGTTCATCAAATTAGGATATAACCAACTACAAACACAGCGTATACAAACTAATATCGACAACGAAAAGAACATTTTTCTCCCGAATTCCCTATGGCTGGAGTGGGTACCCAATTACAGAATTATCTGTTTGTTTCATAGCAGGCAATACATGCCCAAAATAGAAACTACAGGCAATGGTCACCACGCAATAACAGGCTCCGGACACATGCCCTGTAGCTTTGTCTCAAACTTCATTACTCACATAATTCAAAAAAAAGTAGTATTTTTGCAGCATGAAAGCAACAATACTCAACATAGGCGACGAACTGCTTATTGGACAGGTAGTCAACACTAACGCAAGCCGTATGTCGCAGATGCTCATTGCCGCAGGCATAGACGTGTGTGGCACTTACGTCATCGGAGACAACGGCGCAGACATCAATTTCTACCTCCGTCACTGTCTGGAGCGGAGCGATGTGGTGCTCATCACCGGAGGTCTGGGACCCACCAAAGACGACATCACAAAGAAGACGCTTTGCGATTTCTTCCACAGCGAACTATACGAAAACGAAGAGGCCTTGGCCAATGTGAAACGCATATTCGATGCCCGAGGCTATGAGCTTACCCCCATCAACCGCCAGCAAGCCTGGGTGCCTCGTTGCTGCACAATGATTAACAATGTGGTAGGTACTGCCCCGTGCATGTGGTTCGAACTGCCACAGGCCAACGAAAGCCCCGATGGAGTCAACACCCATCCGACAAGCCAAGACTCGCCCAAAGTGGTGGTTTCCATGCCTGGTGTACCCTTCGAGATGGTCAACCTGATGGAAACCGAAATCATCCCCCGCCTGCAACAGCATTTCCGCACCGACCAGATAATCAACAAAAACATACTGGTTCAAGGCATCGGCGAATCGTTCCTGAGCGACCTGATAGAGCCTTGGGAACTTGCTCTGCCCAAGAGCTTACGCCTGGCCTATCTGCCGCAGGCCGGAATGCTGAAACTGAGGCTCACCGCACGTGGCGGGCATAACGAGCGTCCGCAACTGGAACAGCAGATTGCCGATGCCGTGAAAAGCCTATACCCCATTGCTGGCCAATACATTGTAGGCGAGGACCTGGAGAGCCTGCCCGAACTGGTTGCCTACACCATGAAGCGGGCTGGCAAGACACTTGCCACAGCCGAGAGCTGCACCGGTGGCTCCCTAGCCTCACAACTCACTGCCCTCGCCGGAGCATCAGAGTACTATAAAGGAGGCGTGGTAGCCTACAGCAACGAGGTGAAAGAGTGTGCCCTGGGCGTGAGCCATGACACTTTGACCGCCCATGGTGCCGTTAGCGAAGAGACCGTTCGCCAAATGGCTGACGGAGTGCGCCAACGGTTAGGAGCCGACTACACCGTTGCCACCACAGGCATTGCCGGACCCGGTGGCGGCACGCCCCAGAAGCCCGTTGGCACCGTCTGGATTGCTGTGGCGAATGCCGAAGGCGTCATTGCCCGACTGCTGAAATTCGGCGACCGCAGAGCCCAAACTATCGAGCGCACCTGCAACGCTGTGTGGAGCGAATTGATAAAACTCGTCAACCAAAACAATCCTGTCAAACCCCTTTAACACCCCTCTTCCCATGTCCAAAGGATTAATCACCGTGCTCATGCTTGTATGCTCCAATGTCTTCATGACCTTTGCATGGTACGGCAATCTCAAACTCCAGCAGATGAATGTCATCAAAGACTGGCCGCTCATTGCCATCATTGTTCTCTCGTGGGGCATGGCCTTCTTTGAGTACACCTTCATGATTCCCGCCAACCGCATTGGCTCGCAAATCACCGGCGGCCCGTTCTCCCTCATGCAGCTCAAAGTCATACAGGAGTGCGTCTCGCTGGTGGTCTTCACCGTCATTGTGGCCACCGTCTTCAAAGGCGAGCCCATCCGCTGGAACCACCTTGTGGCCTTTGCCCTCATAATCCTGGCCGTATTCTTTGCCTTTTTAAAAACCGACTGATAATTCAATCCCATTCTTATGAAACGTATTGTTCCCCTCCTGCTGGCTTTGCTGCTCTTTGTAGGCTGCAACCGTGAAATGGATGTCTTCGATCTCTCCAATTGGGAATTCGAGTATGAAGGTCAATGGTATCCCGCCACTGTACCCGGCTGCATCCATACTGACCTCATGGCCCAAGGCCTCATCCCCGACCCCTTCTACGGCACCAACGAGGACTCGGTGCAATGGGTTGGAAAACGCATCTGGAAATACCGCACCACCATCACCCGCGACATGTGGGAAGGCTTTGAACACTGCGACCTCGTCCTCGAAGGGGTCACACTCTGCGACGTCAGAATCTATGGCAAAACCCTCGGCGCACCGTTTCAGCATCTGCTCATGTCGCCAGACAATATGTTCCGCACTCACCGGGTGTGCCTCTTCGAGTCACTTATCGACAGCGGCACCCTTCCCGACCCCGATGAGGATATCGTCATCGAGATTACCTTCTATCCCATAGAGCAGAACAATGAAGCCCATTTTAACTCCGAAGAGTATTACTCTCAGCCCGACCTGGACTACAACCTGCCCGACCACCGCGCCGTGACCCGCATGGCACCCTACATGCTGGGTTGGGACTGGGGTCCAAAGCTGAGCACCGTCGGCATTCTGGGCGGAGCAAGACTGGAATGTTTCAATGACGAACTACCCGAAAAGCCTATGCCCAAACCCCGTTCCTGGAATGTCACCCTGCGCCAGGAGCAGGACTCCATCGGCCAAAGCTTCACCTTCTACCGCAATGGCAAGCCCATCTTTGTGAAGGGAGCCAACTGGATTCCCGTCCACTCGTTCCCCGTGCTCGACAGCGCCAACCGCGCCCGCTACCGCCACCTCCTCACCTCCGCCAAGGAAGCCCACTTCAACATGATTCGCGTGTGGGGCGGCGGCATCTACGAGCCCGACTACTTCTACCACCTCTGCGACTCGCTGGGCATCATGGTGTGGCAGGATTTCAACTTCAGCTGTGCCCTCTACCCCTCCGACTCTGCCTTCCTCAACAACGTGAAGGCCGAAGCCGAGGAGCAGGTGCGCCGCATTGCCCAGCATCCATGCGTGGTGCTGTGGTGCGGCAACAACGAGGTGAAGAATGGCTGGGAAGACTGGGGCTGGCAGCAACAATACCAGTGGACCCCCGAACAGATTGCCACCCTCCAGCACGGTATAGACACCCTCTTTGGCATCAACGGAATACTGGTCAATGCCGTAAAGCAATACGACCCGCTGAACCGCGCCTACATAACCTCCTCGCCCCTCTTTGGCTGGGGCCATCCCGAATGCGTCACTCACGGCGACAGCCACTATTGGGGCGTGTGGTGGGGCGAACAGCCTTTTGAAATGTACAAGGAGAAGACCGGCCGCTTCATGTCTGAATACGGCTTCCAAAGCTATCCCGACTACAGCACCGTTTGCCGCTACTGCCCCGAGGACCAACGCTACATCGACTCGCCCGTCATGAAGAGCCATCAAAAGCACGGGCGCGGATTAGAGATAATCGACAAAGCCATGCGCCAATACTATGGCGTGGACAGCCGCAGCCTCTCACTCGAAGACTTCTGCTATGTGAGTCAACTGCTCCAAGCCTGGGGCACAGGCTACGGCATATTCCAGCACCTGCTGCAACAACCCCATTGCATGGGCACCCTCTTTTGGCAACTCAACGACTGCTGGCCTGTAGCCTCCTGGTCATCAATCGACTGCTATGGCAACTGGAAAGCCCTCCACTACCGCGCCCGCGACCTCTACAGCGACACTGTGGACATGAACCATTGGAAATCCTACTACAAAACCCTCCCCAAGAATCTCCGGCTGCCCAAAGCCAAGTACCAATTGACACCGAACCTGAATCGCAAGGGACAGCTTTCCGTCACACTCACCGCCCAAACCAACCTCAGGGACGTAATGCTGCAAACCGAACCCCACGTTGATGGCCATTTCAGCAACAACTATTTCGACCTCCCCGCTGGCCAAACCGCACACATAGTGTTTATCCCCAACAACCCCAACAGCGACCTATCCAAAACCACCGTGACATTGAAATGCCTCAACGAGGTGTTGCCGAGACGCTAGCCCGCTGTCGGCACCCATACAAAACAGACGAAGGATTGAACCCATTTCAATCCTTCTTCTGTTAATAAATCATTGGTGCAGCATCGGCATCAAAGCGGGAGATGTATCACCTTCTTCGTTTCGAAATACTCTCCAGAATAGAAATCGCTAATTTCCCAAACTTTCACCTTCTTCCCGAAAGGCTTCAACTCCTCGGCCAAGTCTCCTCCTTTCAAATAGAGAATGCCGTTATGCAGGTGATGGTACTGCGTCTTCGACACCTTCCCCCTCACCCACTGCACAAACTGGCTCAAATCGGTCACAGCCCGCGACACAATAAAGTCATATTCGCCTTCCACCTGTTCGGCACGGATCTGCTCGGCCCTCACATTCTGCAGCCCCAACTGTTCCACCACATTCTGAACCACCTTGATTTTCTTCCCAATTGAGTCTATCAGATAGAAGTTGGCGTGGGGAAACATGATTGCCAACGGAATCCCCGGAAATCCGCCTCCTGTCCCCACATCCAGTATGTCGGCCATAGTCTTAAAAGGCTGCACCTTGGCGATGGCAAGGCTATGGAGCACATGATGCTCGTAGAAACAATCCATATCCTTGCGCGATATGACGTTTATCTTCGAATTCCAGTCCTCGTACAATGGCAACAGAGCGGCAATTTGTTCACGTTGCCGCCCTGTCAACTCGGGGAAATACCTCAGTATTTTGTCCATACAGATGGATTAGAGATACGATTGGAGATGCTTGCTCTTGCTGCTCACTCTCAGACGCTTGATACCTTTCTCCTTGATTTGGCGCACACGCTCGCGGGTGAGGCCGAACTTCATGGCAATCTCGTCAAGACTCAAGGCATGGGGCATACCGATACCGAAATACATCTTGATTACCTCGCGTTCATACTCCGTGAGGGTGGCCAGCGAACGCTCTATCTCCTGGGAGAGCGATTCCTGCATCAATGCGCTGTCGGTGGGGGGAGTATCTTCGTTGGGCAGTACATCCACAAAATTTACATCCTCGTCCGCCACCAAAGGAGCGTCAATCGAGATATGGCGGCCCGAAATGCCCAAAATACTCTTGATTTTCTCCTCGGGTATATCAAGCATGTCGGCCAGCTCCTCTTCCGATGGTGGGCGTTCCAGCTCCTGTTCCAAACGGCTTATTTCCTTCTTCAACTTATTCAGAGCACCCAACTGGTTGGATGGAAGACGCACAATGCGCGAATTCTCGGCAATGGCCTGCAATATTGACTGGCGAATCCACCACACAGCATAGGAAATGAACTTGAAGCCGCGTGTTTCGTCAAAACGTTTGGCGGCCTTTATCAGACCTACGTTTCCCTCGTTAATCAAGTCCGGAAGGCTCAGTCCCTGGTTCTGGTACTGCTTGGCCACCGACACCACGAAACGCAGATTGGCTTTCGTCAGGCGGTCCAATGCCTCCTGGTCGCCGTTTTTAATGCGCTGAGCCAGCTGAACCTCCTCCTCAGGGGTCAAAAGCTCCTCACTGCAAATATCTTGCAGATATTTGTCCAGCGACTTGATGTCACGATTGGTAATTGAATGGGTAATCTTTAACTGTCTCATATCTAAATATTAATCCAACTTCTTGTTACTGTCATTGAAATAATCTCTAACACCCCTATCAACGAGCATTCTTCTCTTTTATTATTTCAAACACTATTAAATAACGTCAAAAAATCAAAAAAGTTTCATCTTTTTGAAAAAAAAATTCCTTATTTCCCTCGATATGGACGCAGAATGAAAAAAAAAACGTATATTTGCAATTTCAATTACAAGCGAACCAAGATTATGTTTGAAAGTATAAGTAGCAAGATAGAGAAAGCGTTACACACGCTGCGAGGAAAAGGTAGCATTACCGATATCAACATTGCCGAAACGGTGAAAGCAGTGCGCCGTGCCCTGCTCGACGCCGATGTCAGCTATCCCATAGCAAAAGAATTCACCGACAAAGTCAAAGCCGAAGCAATCGGCCGCAACGTGATTCAGAGCATCGAGCCCGGACAGCTGATGGTTAAGATTGTGCACGAGAAACTCACCGAGCTGATGGGTTCCGAGGCCGTCGAAATCAACACCAAAGGCAGCCCCGCCATCATACTCATTGCCGGTCTGCAAGGTTCGGGTAAAACCACCTTCTCCGCCAAACTTGCCAACTATCTCAAAACCAAAAAGAACAAAAGCGTCATGCTGGTGGCCGGCGACGTTTACCGCCCCGCAGCCATCTCCCAGCTGCAAACCCTCGGACAGCAAATCGGTGTGCCCGTGTTCACCGAAGAGGGCAACACCAACCCCATAGACATCGCCCAGAAAGCCCTAAAGGACGCTAAACTGAAAGGCGCCAACATACTCATCGTCGATACCGCCGGCCGTCTGGCTGTGGACGAACAGATGATGGACGAAATATCCGGCCTCAAAAAATCTCTCAACCCACAGGAAACCCTCTTCGTGGTCGACTCCATGACCGGTCAGGACGCCGTAAACACAGCCAAGGCCTTCAACGAACGCATCGACTACGACGGAGTGGTGCTCACCAAACTCGATGGCGATACCCGTGGCGGTGCCGCTCTCACCATCCGCTATGCCGTGCAAAAGCCCATCAAGTTCATCGGCATCGGTGAGAAAATGGACGCTCTCGACATCTTCCACCCCGACCGTATGGCCAGCCGTATCCTCGGCATGGGCGATGTGGTCTCGCTGGTGGAACGCGCACAGGAACAATACGACGAAGAAGAAGCCCGCAAAATACAGAAAAAACTCATCCACAACGAGTACAACTTCGAAGACTTCCTCTCCCAGATAGCCCAAATTAAGAAAATGGGCAGCATGAAAGACCTTCTCGGCATGATTCCTGGTATGGACAAACTGACCAAGAATGTGGAAATAGGCGACGACGCCTTCAAGCCTATCGAGTCCATGATTGGCAGCATGACCCCCTACGAGCGCCGCAATCCCTCCTGCCTCAACGGCAGCCGCAAGCAACGCATTGCCGCCGGCAGCGGCCGCAGCATCCAAGAACTCAACCGGTTCCTCAAACAATTCGAAGACACCCGTAAGATGATGCGCTCCGTCAGCACCAAAGGCAAAATACCCCAAATGCCACGCCGCCGGCGCTAACCCCCTTCCCCGCCTCAGTTAATTCATCAATAAAACACATACAACCCGATATGCTACAGTTATTAGACGGCAAGGCCCTGTCCCTGCAAATCAAAGAAGAAATCGCAAACGAAGTGCGCCAACTCACCGCCCAAGGCCATCGCCCCCCGCATCTGGCAGCCGTAATCGTAGGCAACGACGGCGCAAGCCAGACCTATGTTGCCAACAAAGAGAAGTCAAGCCATGAAGTGGGCTTCACCTCCTCGGTCTACCGCATGCCCGAGCACACCACCGAGAACGAGCTTCTGGAGGTCATCAACTTCCTCAACTCCGACCCCGAGGTCGACGGCTTCATCGTCCAGCTCCCTCTGCCCAAACACATCAACGAACAGAAAATCATAAACACCATCTCGCCCGATAAAGACGTTGATGGATTCACACCCATCAATATCGGACGCATGGTGCTGAGCGAGGATGCCTTCATTCCCGCCACCCCAATGGGCATCTGCACCCTCCTCAAACGCTACGGCATCGAGACCTCCGGCAAACACTGCGTGGTCATCGGCCGCAGCAACATCGTCGGAACCCCCATCGCCAACCTCCTTTCGCGCAAGGGATTTGACTGCACTGTCACCATCTGCCACAGCCGCACCACCAACCTCCCCGAAATCACCCGCCAGGCCGACATCCTGATTGTGGCAATCGGCAAACCCGAATTTGTCACCGCCGACATGGTGAAAGAAGGTGCTGTCGTCATCGATGTGGGCATCCACCGCGTTCCCGACGACACCAAGAAGAACGGCTACCGCATCATCGGCGACGTAAAACACAGTGAGGTAGACCGCCTCTGCTCCTGGACCACACCCGTCCCCGGCGGCGTTGGCCCGCTCACCATTGTGTCGCTGCTCGAAAACACCATGAAATCCTACAAAAAGAATCTTCAAATCAAATAATTATTCCTCTAACCGTTCCGGAAAACCTCCACTTCCGGAACGTCCAAGCCCGAAAGCCCTGCCCGCATTGCTTTCGGGCTTTGTTTTTCCCATAATCTCACCGCTTTCTCAACACTGCACCGTCCTTCCGTCCCGTTGCCGCCCGCGTCCTGCGCCCAATCCGCATTCATCCCGCATCCCCTACAAATGCCTTCAACCTTCGCTAACTCTTAACCTCTTCGTAAGCTCTCCGCAAGCCCTACCTAACCTCTGCGGTGATTATACTTTCAACAAGAAGTTGTTACAACGTGAAAGGGTAAGGGAGACGGGGAAAAGACGAAAAGAGGCAAAGCGGGAGATGGAAATGATGCAAAAGGGCGGGGTGTCTATAATACATATTATATAATAGCGACCTTTCTTTGCGGCAGTACTAAAATGCAATGATTTGTGTTTTTAGCTAATGCAGTTTGGTGGGTACAATGATTGGTTGGTTTAGGATAAAAACAAAAACCGGAGGTTTGCCAGTCAAACCTCCGGTTTGTAATTTGATGTGTTTTCTACTTGATTTAACGCACGTTGCGCATGTTGGAGGTGATGCACACCTTCACACTGATGGTGCTTACCATATCCTCGGGTTTGAAGCCGTCGAGGTCCTGAATGATAAATGTCACCTTACCCTTTTCCCATTCGAAACGGAGATTCTCGCCAATAACATATCTATTGTAGCCACCATCCTCTGTCTGTTCAAGAACCTCGAGAGGATAAACGAAGGGCAGCGTGTTCCAGGCGCCGGAATTGGTGGCCTGGTCGTAGACGTTCCAAACGTAGGCCTGGACGGTGCCGTAGTCGAACACCTGTTGGTCGATGGCGGGAACATCTTTTTCACAATAGAGGTAGTTGTTTGCACCAGGTTTGTATTGACCCTCATTTAGTCTCCACTCGCTGGGGGTGATGTTAAAACGGATGGTCTGAACCTGAGCGCCATTGTAAACATACTCCTTGGTACATCCGGAAGCCAACAGCACAAGTGTCAGCATGGGAAGAATGAATTTTTTCAGTTTCATAATCTTGTTATTAATTTTGATTGATTAATATCTTGTTTTTATCACGTTGCAAAAATAGCGGATTTTTCACAATATTTTTCCCTACAAACAACATATTTTTCCCGAAAAAACGTAAAACATTGTTTTTTATTGTATTGCTTTTACATTGAAAATAGTTGTAGGCATCAGCCACATCTGGGATAAGGAGTAGCGTCGGCCCTGTTTATTTGAGGTGGACCACCGTTATGCCGTCACCGCCCAGCTCAAGACGCTCGGAATGGAACGACTTTACGTCGCGGTTGCCCTGCAGGTATTCCCTTATTAATTGCTTCAATATGCCATAGCCCTTGCCGTGAAGTACTCGCAATTCCTTCTCGCTGAGCAGCTGTGCGTCGTCGAGGAAATGCTGGAGGTTGTCCAATGCCTCGTCGGCACGCTGGCCACGGAGGTCGAGGGTCGGGTTGAAAGTTTTGCGTTTCTCGTTGATGTCGTCGTAGATAGACTGGAAACGACTGTTCTGCCGGCTGAGTTTGTCGACGGGGATGCTCTTCTTCTTGGTGCCCACCAGTCGGCTCAGGTTAATGGTCATGCGGATGCTGTTGCTCTCCACCACGGCCTTTTTCCCTTTCAACTCAACCACTTCGCCAAAGGTATCCTGCCCGTCGATGCGCACGATGCTGCCCACGGCGATAGGGGCAGTACCTTCATCCTGTTCGGATCTGGAGTCGGACTTGTCGGTCTGCAAATCGGCTGCCGCAACCTTGTGGTTGGCCATTTCCTCGCGATGTCGCTCCTGGGCCGATGCCAGACGCTCGGCCTCGGCTTTGATGCGTTGACGGGCCTGCTGGGTTTGTTCCTTTTCGGCTTGGGCAGTCTTGATGTCGCTGATGGTCTGCTCCACTGTACGGTTGGCATCGGCAAGTATCTGCTGTGCCTCCTGACGGGCGGTGCTGAGTATTTCAAACCGTTTGCTCTCGAGTTTGGCGGTGAGTTGCTGGTATTTAGCGGTCACTTCGGCCAGGAAATTGTCGGCCACCTGCAACTCGGTTTTCTGCCGGGCAATCTCTTGTTTGTCGAGTTCGATCTGCTGCAACTGGTGTTCGAAGTTGAGCATTTCGCCTCCCACCTTCTCGCCTGCAGCCTTGAGCACCTCTTCGGGGAACCCTATATTCTGGGCTATTTCGAAAGCGAACGAGCTGCCAGGATGGCCAATGGAGAGGCGGTAGAGGGGGCGCATCTTCTCGGTGTCGAAAAGCATGGCACCGTTCTGTATGCCTGGACACTTGTCGGCCAGCAGTTTGAGGTCGGCATAGTGGGTGGTTACCACTCCAAAAGCATGACGGCGGTACAACTCCTCGAGCAAGGCCTCGGCAATGGCGCAGCCCGAACGGGGCTCTGTGCCACCGCCAAGCTCGTCGAGCAGGAAGAGTGTGTTCGAATCGGCAGTTTCGAGCAGGAGCTTCATGTTTTGCAGGTGGGAAGTATAAGTACTAAGGTCGTTATCAATAGACTGTTGGTCGCCGATGTCGATGAAGATATTATCGAAAATGCCGAATTCGGAAGTTTCGCGGCAAGGCACCAGCAACCCGCATTGCAGCATATATTGTATCAACCCCACAGCCTTGAGGCATACAGACTTGCCGCCGGCATTAGGGCCCGAGATGATAAGGATGTGGGCATCGTCGTTAAGCTCGAGATTGAACGGCACCACCTCTTTGACAGAGGTGGACGAATCGCTGCCTTTGTGCTGGGCGGAGGATGGCTGGTTATAATTGAAGAACAGCAAGGGATGGCGGGCATCGAGCCAATTAATTTTGGTGATGCTGTCCACAATAGGGCGTCCGCAATGCAGCAGCAAGGCAAGACGGGCTTTGGCGCGGATAAAATCGATGCGTGCAAGGAACCAATAGGCATTGACCAGCGAGTCGAGCTGGGGGCGAATCATATCGGTGAAACGGGCAAGGATTTTCTGAATTTCATGACGTTCTGCAAACTCCAGTTCGCGGAGGTCATTGTTCAGCTCCACCACCTCGGAGGGCTCGAGATAGGCGGTTTGGCGAGTGGCCGACTCGTCATGAATGAGGCCTTTTATTTTACGGCGGTGGGTGTCGAGCATGGGGATGACCATGCGGCCGTTGCGGATAGTGACCTCGGCATTTTCGGGAGCCCACCCTTCATGTTTGGCACGAGCCAGCTGTTTGCTGATTTGAACATCCACATCGTTGCGCTTGCGGTTTATCTGACGGCGGATATCGAGAAGGAGTTCGGAAGCGTTGTCGTAGATTTCTCCTTTGTCATCCACTATTTTGCTGATGGCCTTGGTGATGGCGGGGTCAAGGTCTACATGGGTGGCCAGCTCGTGGAGCAGGGGATAGCGAATGGGGTCGTCGCGCAACAGAAAACGAAGACATTCACCAATAGTGTGGAGCGAGCATTTCAGGTCGAACAATGCCTCCAGTTCGATCACAGTGCCGGATACACGAAGGCGGTTGAGCTCGTCGGTGAGGTCGATAAAATCCTGAGCGGGGAAACTGTTTTCGAGCACCAGAATCTGGCGGAACTCCTCAGTTTGCTGCAATTCGCGCACCACGCGGTCGTAGTTGCTGGAAAACGCCATCTCCTCGGCCATGTGTACTGCAAGTCCATTGGTACATTCGTTGGCCAGCAGTTGGCGAATCTTGGTAAATCCGAGTTTTTCTTCTATAGTCATAAAGGGATAATCTAATCGTTGTCTAAATAAAAAGGCCAATGTTGGCGGAAAGTGTCGAGGGGTTCGCGGTCGAGAGTGGCCAATTGGACTTGCGGACACTGAGGGGTGCAGGAGCTCATTTCCTGTCCCTTGTAGTTGATGGCCACACTGTTGCCTGTGTAAGGTATACCCACACCATCAGTGCCCACACGGTTGACCCCAACCACATAGCAAAGATTTTCGATGGCACGTGCTTTGAGCAGGGTGCTCCAAGCCTCGTGGCGGGAGCCGGGCCAGTTGGCACACACGAGCAGAAGGTCGTAAGCGGGCGGATTTTCGTTGCGGAGCCATTTGGGGAAACGCAAATCGTAGCACACAGCAGGTTTGATACGCCATCCGCGCCATTCGAAGACGACCCTACGTGTGCCGCGAACCAACTGCGAAGCCTCACTGCTCATACGGAAAGTGTGACCTTTGTCGTAATAGCCATAAGTGCCATCGGGACGCACCCAGTGCATACGGTTGACGACCCTGTCACCCAGGGCGGGTTCTTTCACGGTCCAAGTGCCAACGAAGAGAGCGTTGTGCTTGACCGCCATGCGGTGTGCGAAACGGTAAGTGTCGCCCTCGGGCGGTTCGGCCATAGAGGCCATATTGTCCGAGAAGCCTGTGGCGAAAGTTTCGGGCACAACCAACACATCTATATCGTCGGGCACAGAGGCGAAAGCCTCCTCGACCATGCGGTGGTTTGCCGAGGGGTCTTCCCATGCAATGTCCTGTTGGAAGTATGCTATTTTCAGTTGGTCTTTCATCTAGGGGGATTTAGTCGTAACAATTAAGGTATATGTTTGTAAGGAGTCAGTCGGCACAATTGCAGGCATAGTCCCATAGTTTTTTGACGGAGGGTAATAATGTGTTGATGGCGGTCTGGTCGTCGAGCATCAGCGGGCAGTGGCGAAGGTCGAGAAGCTCTAGAGTGCCATCAAGACGAGAGAACTGAGGAGGGAGCTCGGTGACATAGGTAGACCACAACACCAGTTCGCGCAGTTGCTCCATATTGGCCATGCTGGCGGGAAGAGCCATGAGTGGATTGCGGCTCAGTTCCAAACGTTGCAGATTCTGGAGCTGGGAGATGCTGTCGGGCAAGAAGGCTATACGGTTGCCGCGCAAGTCGAGCTGGCGCAGGTTGGTCATGGCGAACACCTCACGCGGAATGGTTTTCAGCCGCTTGTTGTGCAACTGGAGTATGTAAACATCGGCAGGGTTTTTGACATCTTTGAGCGACTTATACACCTTGTCGGGCTGAGCGAAGAGGGTGCAGCCCAGGAGAAGCATAAGTGTGAACAAGAAATAGCGTTTCATATTGTTTGGTTTGTTATTGGTTGGAATACAGGCTGAGCAAACGGCGTGCCGCATCACGGTCGGTTTTGAGTTGCCCTATCAGGGCATCGACGCTGTCGAAACGGACAATAGAGCGGAGGCGTGACACAAAATCGACGGTGAGTGTGGTATCGTATATGTCGCTGTCGAAATCGAAAATATTCACTTCGAACACCGGTTTTTCCAGACCGAAAGTGGGTTGTCCACCAATATTGGCCATGCCCATGAGCCCTGAAGTGCCATCGGAGAGGGTTACACGCACGGCATAGACGCCTTCGGCAGGCAGTACTTTGGTAGGGTCGTTGAGAGACACATTGGCTGTGGGGAACCCTATTTTGCGTCCCACCTGACGGCCTCGTTCCACGCTACCCCAAAGGCGGTAGAACCGGCCAAGCATGGCCGAAGCAGTGGCGACATCGCCCCGATGCAGAGCATTGCGCACCTGTGTGGAACTCACATCAATATCGTTGAGCGATACAGCGGTATCCACAAAGACCTTCACTCCCATTTGCGCAGCCAAATGGGGCAATTGGTCAAAATCATTGTGGCTGCGACTGCCAAACACGTTGTCGTAGCCCAAGACCAAGGCTTTGACGTGGAGCTGTTGTACCAGAATTTGACTAAAGAACTCGCAAGCCGACATCGAGGCAAGCTGGGGGGTGAAATGGACTTCCACCACATAGGCCACGCCGCACTGCTCGAGGAGGGCGTATCGTTCCTCGTTGGTGGTGATGCGGAAGCGGGTGGAGACATCGTTGGTGAGCACCTGTCGCGGATGCCTGTCGAAAGTGACCACCACAGGCGAGAGACCCGACTCACTGGCCATACGGCTCAACATGGACAAAATATGGCGGTGGCCGATGTGAACACCGTCGAACATACCCACAGTAACCGCAGTGCCATGCGACACTAACTCATTAATATTATCTAATTTATATATATTCATATAACGAATAAAGGAGTTGCAAAGTTACGAGATTTTTTTCATTATCGCATCATGACCCAATAAATAAATTTGGATTTAGCGGAAACAAGGTATCCGGACCAATGAATAACGGTCCAACCGTCAACGTCAGGAAATGTTGGCAACCGAGAGCCGAGGGCCGACGGAACAAAGTGAATTGACCGAGTGAATGGTGAGAAGTTTTTATACTAATTGAAAAAAAATTTGCACGATTGGGAAAAAGTGTGTATCTTTGCAAATCATTTTAAACAAAACAATTTTTAATAACAATTTAAACAACAAACATTTATGCCTACAAGAATCAGATTACAGCGTCATGGTAAGAAGAATCAACCCTTCTATCATATCGTTGTTGCGGATGGTCGTGTACCTCGGGACGGTAAATTTATTGAAAAATTAGGCACCTACAACCCGATGACCAACCCTGCCACCATTGTTCTCGATGTTGATAAATCCGTGCAATGGCTCAAGAACGGTGCCCAGCCCAGCGAGACTGCCCGTCGTATCCTTTCCTACAAAGGTGTGTTGCTGAAACGCCACCTGCAGATTGGTGTTGAGAAAGGTGCTATCAGCCAGGAACAGGCCGATGTGAAGTTCAACGAGTGGCTCCAAGCCAAAGAGACCAAGATAGCCAACGCCAAGAGCGAGAACGACACCAAGCTCCGCAACATTAAGAAAGAGCGTCTGGATGCCGAGAAGAAAGCCAACGAGACCAAGGCTGCCGCCGTGGCCGCCAAACGTCAGGCTGCTGCCGAGGCCGAAGCCGCAGCAAAGGCTGAAGCTGAAGCCGCCGCTGCTACCGAAGAGGCTCCTGCCGCCGAGGAAGCTCCCGCTGCTGAATAATTGTTCAACACAAGATAAAAAAGCGTGCCCAAAAGGACACGCTTTTTTTGTAAAACAACAGAACACATGACCAAAGACGAATGCTACCAACTGGGAAGAATTACCAAACCTTTCGGTTATAAGGGTCAAGTGATATTCTTTCTCGATGTAGACTGCCCCGAGGACTATGCCGACCTCGACTCAGCTTTTGTTGAGATAAAAGGCAACCTAATACCCTATTTCTTCAAGATAGAGAATATTGCAGGAAACAAGGCCACGGTGACATTTGAAGACCTCAAGCCCGAAGAGGCTCAAGCCTTGGTAGGACACGACCTTTACCTTCCGCTCGACATGCTGCCTAAACTTACCGGGAACCAATTCTACTTCCACGAAGTAATTGGATTCAAAGTTATTGACGAGACACACGGGGATATAGGAACCATTCAAAGCATTATTGAGTACCCGGCACAACCCCTGTTTCAAATCATGGATAATGGTACTGAAATCCTTATTCCAGTCATCGATCCAGTAATAAAAAAGGTGGACCGCGAACAGAAGACCCTTTTTATCAATGCTCCCAATGGACTGATAGAGTTGTATTTAAATAAATAATAACAACCTGTTAATATTTTTTCTTTATTATATTCAAAAGTATGTGTATTTTTGCAGCGTGAAATAATAGTGTGAATTAACAAGGAACAACTGTAGTACTATGGAGAAGAAAAATAATTTACCAGAAAAGAACTGCTACTCCGCCGAAGAGTTACAATTCTTCAAGGAATTAATTCTCAAAAAAAGAGAAGAAGCAGTTAGAAGCCTCGAATTATTGAACGAGGCCGTTGCTGGCAGCGAGAATGACGCTTCGGATACTGCACCTACATTTAAGACACTGGAAGAAGGAAGCAACGTGCTTTCGAAAGAAGAAAACTCCCGACTTGCCGCACGCCAACAGAAATTCATTAAAGACTTGGATGCAGCCCTCATCCGTATCGAAAACAAGACCTATGGCATTTGCCGTGTCACGGGCAAACTCATTCCCAAAGAGCGCTTGATGATAGTTCCCCACGCCACAATGACTATCGAAGCCAAGATGCAGGAAAAAAAGAAACATTGATATCACTTGTATCCTCTTTTTTAGGCAGGCAAGAAATATTCTTGCCTGTTTTCTTGTTCCTTCCGCACAGGTGAGGTACCATCACTTCATCTTTAAGGGACAGGCTGCATGATACATGTAGACGAAGCCTGAATGGACTATTAATCCACTTTAAAGCCATCGGGATTGACTGCAGACATGCAAGAATCACAATCGCGGAATGGCAGCGAGGAGGCGTTGGGTATAGGGCTGTTGGGGATTGCGGAACAGCTCGTCGGACGAGGCACACTCGACCAAACAACCTTTCTCCATGACCATGATGCGATCGGCAAAGAATTTGACCACAGAGAGGTCGTGAGTTATAAAAATATAGGTGTAGCCATATTGCTCTTTTAAATCGTTGAGGAGGTTGAGCACCTGAGCCTGAACGGAGACATCGAGGGCGGAGACACTCTCGTCGCATATCACCAACTCGGGTTGAAGTATCAAGGCGCGGGCTATGCAAACGCGTTGCCGTTGCCCACCACTGAACTCATGTGGATATCGATTGTACCACTCCGGACTGAGTCCCACCTGCTGCATGAGTTCGAGAACCCGTTGCCGACGCTGGCTATCGGAGTCGAACATACGATGACACTGCAATGGCTCTTTAATGGCCTCTCCGATAGTGATGCGTGGATTGAGGGAGGAGTAAGGGTCTTGAAACACTATCTGCATCTTGCGGCGCAGCTGGGAATATCCTTCCGGGTCAAGCTTGTCGAGCGGATGTCCGTCATACTCTATTGTGCCCGAACTGGTATCCACAAGATGCAGCAATGCACGCCCGAGAGTGCTTTTGCCACACCCGGACTCACCAACCAGCCCAAGTGTTTCGCCACGAAATACATCAAACGAGAAACCATCAACCGCTTTCAACTCCTGGAGAGTCTTCCCAAAAATATTCTTCTTTAGAGCATACGTCACCTCTAGGTCGCGTACGCGCAACAACGGCCGGTTTTTCGGGTCGGGTGTAAGTATCGGCCGCAACTCCTGTTGAGTCTGGTAATCGGGATTGTCGAGAAAATCTTTCACAGTGGGCAACCGCCGTGGCCGACAGTCGAGCGGCGGACGGCAGGCCAAAAGGCCGCGTGTGTAGGCCTGAGTGGGATGGTATAAGACCTGTTCCACCGTTCCACTCTCAACAATCTCGCCTTTGTACATTACCAGTACGTCGTCGGCTATCTGGGCAATGACACCTAAATCGTGTGTAATAAAGATAATGCCGATATTGTATTTTTTCTGTAGCGTGCGGAGTAGTTCGAGAATGGTTTTCTGCACAGTGACATCCAAAGCAGTGGTTGGCTCATCGGCAATCACCAAGTCGGGATGGCATATCAGTGCCATGGCAATCATGACACGTTGTTTCTGACCGCCACTAATCTCATGAGGATAGCTGTTGTATATCTTTTCGGGACGGGGAAGCATCACTTCGGCAAAGAGGTCCAGTACACGCTGGCGAGCCTCGCGTTTGCTCACCTTTTCTTGTGCAAGAAGCATCTCGGCCACTTGTGGGCCACACTTCTGCACAGGATTCAGGCTAGTCATTGGCTCTTGGAAAATCATTGTGGTCCGCAAGGGTTTGCCATTGTCGGAAGAAGAGGTTCCATTTCCAGTCATGTTGATGAGACCCGTCATGCGACAGGCTGGCGGCTGTGGCAACAACCCCATCACAGCAAGAGAAGTGACCGACTTGCCGCTACCCGATTCACCAACAATGCCCAAAGTCCTACCGCGGTACACATCCAGGCTCACACCCTTTACGGCTTCCTGATACACCCCATCGTGCAAGAATTCCACATGAAGATTGTTTATCGTCAAAATCTTTTCTTCCATTTTCTCTGTCGGGTTAGCAATGACCATCTCTGAAATGTCACAACATTATTAATCAGTATATAACCAACGTTGGTACATAACACAAAAGGAGCCTTTGCATTATTTATTTTCTAGGGAAACGGAAAAAAAGTATTTTTATTTGAAATATAATGTGTAAATTTGCAAAAAATTTCAAGCAGGCATGTCCTATCCTACCCCCAAACAGGATTTCTCTTACCTGCGGCAACAAATGCAAACAACACAATAAAAAATATTAAAACATCAACATTATGACGAAATCTGAAGAATTCATGGAATTGGAAGCCCGCTATGGTGCTCACAACTATCATCCTCTGCCCGTTGTTCTTGCCAAAGGTGAGGGCGCATTTGTATGGGACTGCGAAGGCAAACGCTATTTCGACTTTCTTTCCGCCTACTCGGCTGTGAACCAAGGACACTGCCATCCAAAAATCATCAAAGCCCTCTGCGACCAGGCTCAGAAACTGACCCTCAGCAGCCGCGCATTCTATAACAACTGCCTTGGCGAATGGGAGAAATACGTCACCGAGTACTTCGGCTACGACAAGGTGCTGCCCATGAATAGCGGTGCAGAAGCCGACGAAACAGCCTTGAAGCTTGCCCGCCGCTGGGGTGTTGTCAAGAAAGGCATTAAGAACGAAGAGGTAATGATTGTATGCTGCGAAGGCAACTTCCACGGCCGTACTATCACCATCATCACTATGAGCAACGACCCCGAGAGCTATGCCAACTATGGCCCCATGACCCCTGGTTTCATTCGAATCCCCTACAACGACCCCTTCGCACTGGAAAAGGTATTGGATGAGCACGGCGACAAGATTGCCGGTTTCCTGCTCGAGCCCATTCAAGGCGAAGCGGGTGTATACGTACCCGATGACGGTTATCTAAAAAAATGCTACGATATCTGCAAAAAGCATAACGTTCTCTTTATGGCTGACGAGGTGCAGTGCGGTATAGCACGTACTGGCAAGATGCTGGCTTGCGACCACGAAGGTGTGCGTCCCGACATCCTCATCCTCGGCAAAGCCCTCGGTGGCGGCGTAGTTCCCGTAAGCTGCGTGTTGGCTGACGACGACATTATGCTGAACATCAAACCCGGTGAGCACGGCTCCACTTTCGGTGGCAACCCCATTGCTGCCAAAGTCTCCATTGCCGCCCTGCAGGTTATCAAGGACGAGCACCTGATGGAGAACGCCGAGCGTTTGGGCATAATATTCCGCGAGGAGATGAGCAATTTCAAGAGCCCCATGATCGAGAAAGTACGCGGTAAGGGTCTCTTGAACGCCATCATCATCAAGCCCCACAACGGCAAGGAAGCTTGGGATGTTTGCCTGAAGATGCGCGACATGGGCGTGCTGGCCAAACCCACACACCAACATATTATCCGCTTTGCTCCTCCACTGGTCATCACCGAGGAACAGCTGCGCGAAGCTATGGAAATTATCAAGAAAGCAATCGCTTCCTTCGAATAATCCCTACTATACAGCAATCGAAAAGTGCCGACAATCCTGTCGGCACTTTTTTTATTGATTATACCAATTGCCGACAAATAGCAAATGCCACGAAACACAAACATCTGATATTTCCACACATAAACCAATCTTAAAGAACCAGTCGAGAATACCATCCACAGTTTTCATCATCATTCACACGACCAATAATTTAAACTAATCGGCATTAAAAAGTTATTTTATAGAAAAAAATGTGTATTTTTGCAGTGGGAAAATCAATGGTTGTATTCTCAGTAATGCTTGTTATCACTACCATTGCCCATCCCAATACAAACAACATAATATTGTCACCGATCAGATGAAACGACTTCTTATAGCCATCCTTCTGTTACTGGCATGCCAGACGATTTCCCACGCCCAGAACTTCCCATTCCAGGACACAACCCTTACCCTTCACGAGCGAGTGGAAGACTTGCTTTCGCGGCTCACCCTCGATGAAAAGTTGAGCATGATGGAACACCGTAACCCTGCCATACCCTCGTTAGGACTGCCGGCCTACAGCTGGTGGAACGAGGCACTTCACGGTGTGGGGCGCAACGGACTGGCAACAGTGTGGCCAATGCCCATAGCCTTGGCGGCCACTTTCAACACCGGCAAAGTAGAGGAAATGTTTGCTAACGTGGCCTACGAGGCTCGAACAAAGTATCTTGCGGCCCGCAGCAGTGACACTTGCACGGCCTTACGGGAGCCGACTGACTACACAGGACTGACCTTTTTTACACCGAACATCAATATATTCCGCGACCCACGCTGGGGCCGCGGCATGGAAACCTACGGAGAAGACCCCTACCTCACCGCCCGCATGGGGTTGGCATGCGTGAAAGGCTTGCAGTTTGGAGGACATCCAGCCCCAACCAACGCCGATGCGCCCCTGTTATCAGCAGCATGTCTGAAACACCTTGCCGTACACAGTGGTCCCGAAGGCATAAGACATGAATTTGATGCCGAAGTGAGCCAACGCGACCTTTGGACCACCTATCTGCCCGCTTTCGAATACATTGTTAAGGGAAGCGATGTTCAACAGGTGATGTGTGGATACAACCGACTGAACGGAGAGCCTTGCTGCACGAACAACAACCTACTTGACAGCATATTGCGCGAGAATTGGCACTACCGCAACTTGATAGTCACAGACTGCTGGGCACTGAACGACTGTTGGGAACGCGATACAGTTATTCCCCGACACAAAACCCACCCTTCGGCAGCCCTGACAGCAGCAGCGGCCTTTGGTGGCGAGGTGGACTTGGAATGCGGCAGCGGTCTTGATGCACTGCGCACCGCAACAGACTCCGGCTATATCAGTGAGATGAAAATCAACGAGCATGTGCGTCGTATTCTCACAACACGACTACGCGTGGAACAAGGGTTGGGACTGACCGACAACCAAACCGATCTGACCCCCATCCGCATGGCAGAGGAGAGCATAGTAATGCTTCGAAACCAAGGTATTCTGCCCATAAAAGCAGGTGCCCGAATCTTTCTCACTGGCCCCAATGCAAAGGACACACTTATGCCCCTCGGCAACTATAACGGCACCCCGCAACACACCATCAGTATCCGCGAAGGACTGGAACGGTATTTCACCCTCGTAGACAAGCCATGTAAGGCTGACATCATAGTCTACGCCGCAGGCCTCAACCCCCAGCTGGAAGGCGAGGAGCTGCCTGTCGACATGCCGGGTTTCTACAAAGGTGATCGCACAAGGATTGAACTGCCGTCCGACCAAAGTGCGGAGTTGCGAAAACTGCAGCGCAAACACAAACCAGTTGTGCTTTTGCTTTGCAGTGGCAGCGCCATAGCTTTGGATAAACATGCCCTCCGCTCCAAGGCCATTTTGTCCTGCTGGTATGGAGGCGAAGCCATGGGCGAGGCTATTGCCCGTTCACTGGCCGGGAAGCATGACCACTTCGGGCGACTGCCCGTCACATTCTACAAGTCGACACAGCAGTTGCCACCCTTTGAGGACTACAGCATGGCGGGGCGCACCTATCGGTATATGACCGAGGAACCTTTATTTCCCTTTGGCTACGGCCTCAACTATGCCAAACTCAGACTTGAAAGCATCGAGCTCCAGCAGGACGGCATGGTAACGGGTACTATTAGTTGCACGGATGCCGTCACCGACTCAGCAAGCACGGTAATCCAAGTTTATTTCTCCAACCCCGACGACCCTCAAGGCCCCAACAAAACCCTTGTGGGATTCCAGAAAATCACCGTTGCCGCGGGGCAGACTGCTCAGTTTGCCATCCCTATAGAATACTTTTTCTGCCGCCAGTTTGACGAAGCGACAGGGCGAAGCGGCCTTTCCAAAATCCGCACTCCACATTTCTACGTGGGTTTCAGCAGCGCTGATGCCGACCTCACACCTTTGAACTCCATCCCTCTGAATTGGTTTTAAATATGTGGATTTTTTTTAGTATCTTTGCAAATCAATAACAATATCCTTGGCGGAGGTTCTCCGCCACAAACATCAACAAAATACATCACTATGAAGAAACAAGACTGGCTCGTCATCCTTATTGTGGTCATTGTTTTGGCCCCGTTCTTTATCCCTGCCACGGGATTTTTTACTTGGTTCGAGGCTTCGACCAAGGCTCACCCCTTCATCATGGCATTTTTCAAGTTTGCCATCCTTGCCACTTTCGGCGAAATGCTGGCTCTGCGTATCCGCGAAGGCGTATACAACAAGAAAGGCTTCGGCATCGTGCCCCGCATGATGGTATGGGGATTCTTGGGCATGTGCATTGCCATGGCCATGATTATCTTCAAGAGCGGCGTTCCTGCATTCCTCGGAGTGATAGGTGGCTGCAACTGCCCCGCTGAGGTGTTTGCCGCCTCCGAACTCACATGGGGTAAAGTGGGCGTGGCTTTTGCCGTCAGCGTGCTAATGAACACTATTTTCGCCCCTGTCATGATGACTTTCCACAAATGCACCGACATCCACATTCTGGAAAACGGCGGCACCGTGCGCGGGCTGCTGCGTCCCATGCACATGCGCGACATCTTCGCCAACAAGATTAATTGGGATGTGCAATGGAACGTAGTCTTCAAGAAGACCATCCCCCTCTTCTGGTTCCCCGCACACACTATCACATTCATCCTGCCCCCCACTTTCCAGGTGCTCTTTGCCGCCCTGCTCGGTGTTGCTCTTGGTCTCATCTTAGCTTTGGCGGGAGGCAGCAAGAAATGAAGAAAAGACTAGTATTTCTAGTACTGCTAGTATCACTAGTGAGACTAGAGGCTCAAGAGGGCTTTCATTTCGGCTTCCATGGTTTTGTTAACCCCCACTACTATGCCGACAGCCGTAGCGTAGTCGGTGGACGTGAGGATATGATGCTCTTCTACCCCAAGCCTATTGTGCGCGACAGACTTGGCCGAGACATTAATGACGGGTGGCAAGCCAACATGCTGGCCATCACTGCCCGGATCAATCTCACCATCCACGGCCCCGAAATATGGGGAGCGCAGAGCCGCGCCTTCATCGAGGGGGATTTCACCGGAGCCACCAACGCCACTATTAACAACCTCCGGCTGCGTCACGCCTACCTTGCATTGGAGTGGGACAAACACAAACTCCTTGTGGGGCAATACTGGTACGCCATGGTCGTCCACGAAATCATGCCTATGACCAATCCCTTAAACATGGGTGCTCCATTCCATCCCTATGCTCGGCAACCACAAATACGCTACAGTTTCTTCCCTTCCCCCAACTGGGAACTGATGGCTGTTGCCCAATGGCAACTGGACAATACCAGTCAAGGACTCCTCAACAACGTTGTACAGAATAGTACCCTCTTTGCCCGCCACAGCCTCTTGCCCGAAATGAATGCCCAGCTGCGTTACCGCCACAGAAACCTCCTGCTTGGTGCCGCCTCCAACCTAAAATCCATACAACCCATTGTCAATACCGCTGGCACAGCCTCGCCCAAAAAAACATATCAGTCATTCAGCTACTCCTTCTTCGGCAGCTACCAGTTTAATCAGGTCACAGTGAAAGTACAAACCCTCCTGAACAACAGCCTATACGAAGGATGTTCCCTTGGCGGATACTTGATGTATCAGGGTGTGGGCGGTGGTAACATCGTTGACTTTCGCGATTGGCACTTCAACACCGTGTGGCTCGACATTGAGCGCACCCACGGCCACTGGCGGCCAGGAATCTTCATGGGCTACGCCAAGCACATCATGGACGAAGGCCCGGTACTGGCCATTTATGGTCCAGCCACCGTATTCGGTCGTGGCTACGATCTCAGCTACCTTTGGCGCATACAGCCCCGTCTCACTTACACCACACAGAAAGGCCTATCTTTCACCGGTGAGGCTGAATATACCTATGCAGGATACAATGAACCCGTGGGCAATTTGCGTCTTTCATTAAGTGCCGTATATGCTTTCTAACTATCACACCCATTCCCGCTATTGCGACGGCAAGGGCGAGCCGCGTGAATACGTCGAGTTCGCCCTTGCCAACGGCTTTTCTGCACTTGGCTTCTCCGGTCATGCACCGCTGCCGTTCAACAACACCTTCTCCATCCACAACGAAGACTATCTTGCCTACTGCAACGAGGTGCGTGCCCTTAAAGAGGAATATCGTGGACGTATCGATATTCGTCTTGGGCTTGAAATCGACTATGTGCCAGGGGTGAACGACGACTTCCGTCCTCTCATCGAAAAAGGTGGTCTTGACTATTTCATAGGCGGAATCCATCTTGTCACCGACCCCGACGACACCGATTGGCTGCGCAATCACCCCTCCGATGCGGCTCAGCGAATCTGGTTCATCGACGGTCCTCGGCAGGAGACCTACGACGAGGGACTGCAACGGGTCTTCCACGGCGACATTCGCCAAGGTGTCACCTCCTTCTTCCGTCAAACCAACGCCATGATAGAAAGCCAGCGTCCCACCATTGTCGCCCACTTCAACAAGATAGTCATGCACAATCGCGACCGCTATTTCCTGGAACACGACAAATGGTATCTCGACCTTGTATATGAAACCATCGAACTAATCCGCGAAACAGGCTGCATAGCCGAAGTCAACACCCGCGGCATCTACAAGAAACGCCATGACGATTTCTATCCTTCGCGCGAGCTACTGCGCTACATGAACGAGAAACACATCCCCGTCATCGTCAGCACAGATGCCCATTGTCCCGAGGATCTTCTAAAAACAGAAGGCGCAGAGGACTACCTCCGCGCCATCGGTTATTCTGAGATTGTTACCCAACTACCATAACGCTACAGCTTTTTCAACTGTGCAAAGCGGTATTGGCGCATATAATCGTCTTCTTCCGACCAGTATTGGGCATTGAACAGGTCCATACCCGTGGGGGTGATTTCATACCAGAACTGCTCCTTGTTGGATAGTTGCAACAGGTTACTCGGCATCTCGAACGAGTAGAAGAAGTGGAATGTCTGTGTGTCGGCCACGCCTTTGGCGTTGGTACGGACAAGTGTCGTGTCAATGAACTGATAGGTCTCTTTCTTGATAGAGTCGTAGTAGGTTCCCACCAATGCGGCAATCCGAGTCTGAATTAGAAGGTCCTCATAGGCCTTCATCGGACCCTTGTCACCGGGGTCGTACATCCACAGCGTGTCAGCCTCGTTGTCCTCCGAGTTGTGGCACACAATAATGGTCTTCTCTCCTATGTGCTGCAACACTGCTGTATCGCCCACAACTCCCACTGACGTCCATCCATTTCCAGGGTAAGTATTAATGACAAAAGTGTCCGTTGCCACCTGTAGCAGTGCGAAAGTCGAGCCTCCTTCATGCAGAGTGCCACCTTGGAAGATGAACAAATCGGGGTTGTTTGTGATGGTGTCATGGCTGCCTACAAAGAATTCGTAGCCGTCAAACCAGCATGTGTTGTTAAAATCGAAAGTAGCAACCTCCTCTTTGGAGTTGTTACAGGCCACGCACAGCATGGCAAAGCCAATGGAAAGCAAAATCAGTTTCTTTTTCATATTCTGTTAATTGTAATATTTAAAGGTTCTTACTTCAAGTGTGGAGGGTATATGTGAGCCAGTGGTGGTGTGGCGCACCCAGTTACCATGGTCGTCATAGCTATATGTAGTCAAGACCGGTCCTCCGTCCCGCTCATCCCGCGAAACCAGTTCCTCCACCACTCGTCCCAAACTATCATACCTTACTTGCGGGGTATTGGGAACATACCAATTATACACCCCGTCGCGGTCCACATAGGTGGTCAAATTGCCACTGCTACTATATTCAAATCGCTCAGTCGAGGCATCGGGATACATCCGCTCCACTAGTCGGCCGCATGTGTCGTACTTATAACTCATTCGCGACCCGTCGGGGAATATGTATTTTGTAAGGCGTCCCGAGTCGTCAAAGCGCAAACGGAATGTGTGACGTTTCCCGTCAGGACCTGTAATTCTAGCCTTGCATCGGCGACCATTGCGTGAATAGGAATAGTCCGTGTGTGTGAATAGCTGGTCCATGCTGTCGAACGATGTACCCGCTGTGTCGCGATAGCAGCGATGCATGATGCGACGCCCCATACTGTCGTATACAAATGTTGAATGCAAGCACTCTTCCCTATCGCGATAGTAATAATCCAAGCAATGCCCGGCAGTGTCGAAACAGGCTACCGTTTGCGACACCAATCCGTCATAGTATTCCTGGAACACTTCACATGTAAACATACTCACCGGACCACTCATCTCGTCAGCATAGGTAGTATTGAGATTGTATCCGGTGGGTTGGATTGGGAGATACGGAAAAGGCACCCCCTCCTCACAGGAGGTGAACAACAGCATTCCTATCAACAGAAGTGCAAACCGCTGATGGTAGCGACATGTCATGTGTCAGAAATGCATTCAGCGCACCAATGCCTTGGTGACCACTGTAGCCAAATTGCCTTTCGACTGCTCTTTCAGCAGTTTCTCTGTCAGTTTCGACTTACCTATCGAATCCTTGTATGCGAAATAGAAATTCAACATCTCCTCGGTCGCCACTTGGGCACACAACAGGTTACCGTCCTCCTTATTTTGCAAGGCGTGACGTGTCCACGATGCCATATAGGCAATCATCAGCTCATCCTTCTTCACATCAACCAAATCGGGATGCAGCACCACACTTACCTCAAGCGTACCGGTGAGCCAACGAATCAGGAACGAAGTGCACTCCTGATGTTTGGGCTGATTGTATGCCGGGTCTACCGATAGAAGATAGTTACAGCAGTTCAATACATCGTTCTCATACTTTGCATAGTCCGACGGCCACATCTTTTCAGGCATGATAGGCAACGAAAACTGCTGAGCCATGCCCAACTGGGCCATAAAAAGGGCTGCAAGAATAAATAAGGTTCTCTTCATAATCGTATTACAACTAATGGGTTTTTACTCTTACTATTTCTGTTGATTATAATTTCGTTTCATCAATGAGTTCAAATATCGTCCACAGCCAATCCGCCCATCGAAGTCTCTTTGTATAGGCTTGGTAGGTCATGACCTGTGCGTTTCATGGTGCGCACCACCTTGTCGAACGAGATGATATGCTTGCCGTCACTCATCATAGCATAGATATTGATGTCGAGGGCACGCAATGCTGCCATCGCGTTTCGCTCTATGCAGGGTATCTGCACCAGCCCGCACATGGGGTCGCATGTAAGTCCAAGGTTATGCTCCATAGCCATTTCGGCCGCATACTCTATCTGCTGTGGACTACCACCAAACAGCTGGTTGGCAGCAACGGCTGCCATCACGCAGGCACTGCCCACCTCTCCCTGGCATCCCACCTCAGCACCCGAAAGGGAGGCATTATTCTTGATAACGTTGGCAAACAGAGCAGCTGTTGCCATGGCTCTCAGTATCTCTGTATCTGTAAAGTCATGGGATTTTTTTAGGTGGTAAAGCACTGCCGGCAACACACCTGACGACCCGCAAGTGGGCGCTGTGACTATATAGCTACCCACGGCATTGCGCTCAGATGTGGCCAAAGCATAGGCTATAACGAGAGCCCGGCTCTGCAACGAGGGTTTATAGCTGGAAGCCCGCACATAGTACTGACGTGCCTTGCTGCGCAGGTGCAGTCCTCCGGGTATTACTCCTTCGGCTTGCAAACCCTCATTGATGGTTTTTTGCATCACCTGCCACATATCCTGCAGATACTCCCATATACCTTCCCCTTCGCACTGTTCCACATATTCCCAGTATGTAAGCCCTTCCCGCTCTATGTATGGGAGAATCTCGGCAAGGGTAGACATGCTGTATACCTGTTCATCGGCCTCATGCATGGTCTCATTGGCCAGTGCACCACCGCCAACACTGTATATAGTCCAGTCGTCTATAGTATTGCCATCAGCATTCAGTGCTTCAAAGTACATGCCGTTGGTGTGGAAAGGAAGCACTTTGTCGGGCCTCCACACTATTTCAACAGGTATTGGTGCCGCTCCGTCCTGCAACGCCTTGTCGGTACGGTGCCCCCGTCCTGTGGCGGCCAAACTGCCATAAAGCGTCACCCTGAAGCTGGCAGCTTTGGGATGCTTTTCCTTAAACTGCAACACTGCAGCGTGGGGAGCCATTGTATGGCTGCTCGACGGTCCATAGCCTTTGCGGTATATTTTTCTTATAGACTCCATTCAATTCTATTGTCAAGATTGTTTGAATGTGCAAAAATACGATTATTTTTCGACATTGGGAATTATTTTGTATTTTTGTAGCATGATAACTCACCTCACTAACATTATACCTAAATGAATATCATCATTATAGCCAATGGACTATTCCCCTCCGGTGCCTGGGTCTCCCCCCTGCTCGAAGAGGCCGACAAAATAGTGTGTTGCGACGGCGCACTCGAAAAATATCTTGATTGGCTCCGCCTCCATCCCCATACCTCTGTCCACCAGCCGGCAGTGACAGTGGTGGGCGATGGCGACTCCATGCCCTTCCAATTGCCCGACCATGCACGCAGACAAGGCCTGGATGTGACTTTTGTCCGCATTGCCGAACAGGACGACAACGACTTGACCAAAGCCACTCGCCATGTGCTGTCCAATGTAGAATACGGGGAACAGGAGGTATGCCATGTGGACTATATCGGAGCCACCGGCCTCAGAGAGGACCATACGCTTGGCAATATCAGCCTTCTGGCTTGGTATATGGAGCAGTTTCCAAAGGTGTCTTTCCGTATGCTGTCCGACCAAGGTATGTTTCTTCCCATGCAGGGTCACCAGATATTCCAATCCCATCCAGGTCAGCAGGTATCGCTGTTCTCGCTCACTCCCCAACTGCCCGTCACCGTGGAAGGGTTGCGCTGGCCTATCAACAACCGCCAACTTGAATGGTGGTGGGAAGGCTCACTCAACGAGGCTACAGGCGACAGTTTCGAGATATGGGGCGGGCGACTGGTAGTTTACCTTTTGGCACAGGCCTGACGGATGGCTCGGCACAGCTGGTCGGGACAGGATGTGTCTTTCCATCCGCAGCGGATACCATCCAACCGTTCCAGCACATCCTCCACCTTCATCCCTTCCACCAGTCGGCTCAAGCCCTGAAGGTTGCCGTGGCATCCACCATAAAACATTACATTATACAGTTTGCCGTCTTTTATCTCAAAATCAATCTGCTGACTGCAGGTCTGTTCTGTTTGATATGAATATTGCATTTATTGTCCTTTTTTTCTTTTCTTTGATAATAGAGTCCAGCTCTTTCGTACTCCTGCATTCCCGAATACTGCACACACGCTACTTCTTGCTCCTGTCGCTTTGCCCGAGCAATAGTATGTCACTATGCGAACAGGGCTCTGAACGCCTCCTCTATCACACCCACCGACACCAACGAGATGCCATAGTCCGCGAGCTGGAGATTGCGAGTATCATATTTTGATATGAACACCTTCTCAAATCCCAGCCGTGCCGCTTCACTTACTCGGTTCTCTATCCGGCTCACCGGCCTCACCTCGCCACTCAGCCCCACCTCGGCGGCAAAGCAATAGCGTGGGGATATGGGAATATCCACATTGCTACTCAATATGCTGCATGCCACTGCCAAGTCCAAAGCCGGATCATTCACACGCATGCCACCGGCAATGTTGAGAAACACATCCTTGGCTCCCAGCTTGAATCCACACCGTTTCTCCAGCACAGCCAGCAACATATTCATTCGCCGCATGTCGAATCCGTTGGCATTGCGCTGGGGTGTGCCATACACAGCACTGCTCACCAATGACTGTACCTCTACAAACATCGGTCTTGCCCCTTCTATGGTTGCAGCCACTGCAGTGCCGCTCAATTCCTCGTCGCGATGCGAGAGCAACAAGGCCGACGGGTTCGAAACCTCGCTCAGACCACTGCCGCGCATTTCGAATATTCCTATTTCTGACGTGGAGCCGAAACGGTTTTTCAATGCACGCAGTATGCGGAATCCGTAGTTTCTGTCGCCTTCAAACTGCAGCACAGCATCCACTATGTGTTCCATCACCTTGGGGCCAGCCAAAGTGCCATCCTTGGTGATATGGCCTATCAACAACACTGGCACTCCGGTTGTCTTGGCATAGTGCTGAAACTCGGTAGTGCATTGGCGTATCTGGCTCACACTCCCCGCTGGCGACTCCACCTCCTCCGTTGTGACCGTCTGTATTGAGTCTACAATCAGCAGGTCGGGCTGCACGGCATCGATATGTTCAAAAATACGCTGCGTCACCGTCTCGCTTACCACATAGCAACTCTCGGTGTTGATGCCTATGCGGTCAGCCCTCATCTTGATTTGCTGCTCGCTCTCCTCGCCACTCACATACAGCAGCCGGCGGTCGTGGATAGCCAGAGCCGTTTGCAGCAATAGCGTGCTCTTTCCTATACCCGGTTCACCGCCCAGCAGCAAGAGGCTGCCCGGCACTATGCCGCCACCCAGCACCCGGTCGAACTCCCCACAATGGGTCGGTATGCGTTTGGTCTCGCTATATGTCACCTCCTGTATGCGGACAGGAGCCGACTTGGACGAAACCGTGCTGCTTTTGCGCTTGCCACCGTCACTTTTCACCACCTCTTCCACAAGGGTATTCCACTTGCCACATTCAGGGCATCGCCCCAACCACGACGACGACTGGTAGCCACACTCCTGACAAAAGTAATATGATTTTGCTTTAGCCATTTCTCTTCTTCAATATAAATTTGTTCACCACGCCCGATGCAAGTATTATGCCGCAGGCAATGGCTATGGTAACCTTCAGTGCCACAAACCCCGTCGTGGCTGCCTGCCACAACTGGTTGGTAACAATAAAGTATGCTGTCCAAAAAATCCCTCCTCCCGGCACCAACGGGATAATGCCGCAAATCAGGTAGATTGTCACTGGTTGATGCCCCAGACGTGCCAACACATGGCTCACTGTGGCAATTGCCAAAGCCGAGAAGAAAGCGGCACCCACCACCGACAATCCCGTCAACGACCACAAATAAACTGCCCAGCCTATCGTTCCCGTAAGGCCACATGCCACATAACTATGTCGCGGGGCACCGAACAGAACCGAGAATCCTACCGTCCCGATAAAGGCAGCCAACAACTGGATGAACCATTTAGATGCCACTGCATCCTTTACCGGTACCCCCAACTGAACTATCGCCCCCATCACCTCGCCATCCACAATAATCGACAGCGCCACTCCCAACGCAATGCATAGGAATACAAGAAAAGCATCCGTGAGTCGGGTAGTGCCAGCTATATAGTCTTCGTTGGCCAAGTCGCGCATCCCGTTGGTGAATGGCACCCCGGGCACAAGTGCTATTATTGTGCCTATCACCATATTGGCCAGATGCAGCTGCGGGGCTATCTGGAAATGCATTGCCAGCCGGTATACCAGCATACACATCATTCCGCCCACCAAGCCGCCTGCCACGCTCCCCGCCAGTCGCGACAGATGACGGCTGGCAAAAGTGATGAAAGAACCAAGTACCAATCCAGCCACAAGTGTCGCCAAAGAGTCGAGCAAACTACCTCCAAAGATAGGACAGAATGCTGCCACTCCAACCGCAATACCTGTCAGCAGCTCCCACCAAGGCTTTCCGGGCATGGAACGTATGGCCTGAATGCTCTGCCCAAGGGTTTCAAGAGACATCTTGCCTGCTGCAACATCACGGCTCAGCTGGTTCACCGCCGCCACCTTGGCCAATTGTGTCCCTTTTATGGGGATGAAATCAGCACGGGCATAATGCTGTCCCGTAGCTATGATGCCGTTACTCAACACAAAGAAACTCTCGTCCTCAACTCCGTATGTAGAGGCTATCCGGGTCATCGTCTCCTCCACACGGCTTATTTCAGCACCGTTCTCCAGGAGTATATGCCCCGCTTCTGTGGCCAGCTGCAATGCCTGTTCCTGTTCTTCTGTCATTGTCTTTATTCTTTCCCCTTCTATTAATGGTTAGTGCTTTGCTGTCAGTGTTTTGTTTCCGAGTCGATGATTACATTGTTCTGTCACGCTTTCGCTAATGCATTTATTTAGAACTCGTCAACTACTTTGTCCACTCGGTAGAGCTTGTCCCCGCGGTGCAGCATCTCGGTGGTCTTCACACTGAACACATCGCCTTGCCCAACCTCCTGCACCGGCTGTGCCGTAGCTCCCAGGCGCAGCTCCTCCACAGTGGCGCGGTACACGCCCGTGGTCTGCCCTATCACCATCAAGTCCTCTCCCATACGCAGATGCTCCGCCGTCTCTATCTTCATCTCGGCCACCTGCGGCCTATTGTAGTAGTTGGTCACCTTGCCTAAATACACTTTATTCTCTGTGGCCTGCGAGCCGTACCGCTCACTCCACTCACCCATTTTGCGTCCCAGATAATAGCCGTCCCAGAAACCACGGTTGAACACCGTGCTCAGCCGTTCGGTCCATCCAGCTATCCGCTCCTGCGTGTAGGTGCCGTCGGCCACAGCCTGCACCGCCTCCTTGTAGCACTCCACCACTGTCTTCACATAGTCGGCCGAGCGGCCTCGTCCCTCAATCTTCAGCACTCGCACACCGGCACGTATTATCTTGTCCAAGAAACCGATGGTGCACAAGTCCTTCGGCGACATGATATACTTGCCGCTAACCAGCAGCTCCGTGTCGCTCTCCACGTCTTTCACCAGATACTCTCTGCGGCATAGTTGCAGACAGGCACCACGGTTGGCGCTATAGTTATACTCGTCCAGACTCAGATAGCACTTCCCGCTCACGCTCATGCACAATGCACCGTGGGCAAACACCTCCACCTGCACCAGTTCCCCCTTCGGCCCGCGGATGTCGTTGTCGCGGATAAACTGCGTAATTTCCGCCACCTGCCGCAGGGGCAACTCTCGCGCTGTCACCACCACGTCCGCCCATTGTGCAAAGAAACGCACCGCCTCCACATTGGAAATATTGCACTGCGTTGAGATATGCACCTCCACCCCGATGCTGTGGGCGTATGTTATCACCGCCATATCGCTGGCAATGATGGCCGTGATGCCCGCCGCCTTGGCTGCCTGCACCAATTCGTGCATCTCCTCTATCTCATCGTTGTATATAATCGTGTTCACCGTCAGGTAAGTACGCACTCCGTGCTGTTGTGCTATCCCGGCTATGCGTTCTAAATCTTCCACCGTGAAATTGGCCGCCGAGCGCGAACGCATATTCAAGTTCCCCACACCGAAATACACGGCATCGGCACCCGCCTGTATGGCGGCACTGAGGCTCTCGTAGCTCCCCACTGGAGCCATAATCTCAACATGCTGCTGCGACACCGCAGCACCGGCTTTCTGGTTCATCGTTTCCATTCTTCTGATTGTCTGTATACTTTGGGCATTCCCGTCTGCAATACCCGTCTGCAAAGTTACGACTTTTTTTTCAACTGAGCACTATTCAATCTTGCCATCCCTTGCTGGCCTATGCCGCTGATGGCTTCCTGACCCTTGCACTTTGCGATGCCTGTCCCCTACTTCCTCCTCTTTTGGGCACATCCCAAAAATAAAGCCACGGCACCGTTTGCAGGATACCGTGGCGGATTAACAATAAAACAAATAATTTTTACAGCTTTATCTCAACAGGCTGAAGCATGTTTTCGGGTTTCAGAATCTCGTCGAGCTGTTCTTTGGTGAGCAACTTGTGCTCCAGCACAAGTTCGTACACGCCACGGCCGGTCTCGCTGGCCTCTTTGGCTATCTTGGTGCTCTGCTTGTATCCAATAATGGGGTTGAGCATGGTGACGATACCGATAGAATGCTCCACCAGCTGGCGGCAACGCTCTTCGTTGGCAACGATGCCGTCGATGCAGAGGGTACGCAGGGTGTCCAGACCGTTCTCAAGCAGATGGATGCTCTCGAAGAGGGTGTAGGCAATAACGGGCTCCATCACGTTCAGCTCCAGCTGACCGTTGTCGGAAGCCAGAGAGATGGTCATATCGTTGCCAATCACTTTGTAGCACACCTGATTCATCACCTCGGGGATAACGGGGTTGACCTTGCCGGGCATGATGCTCGAACCGGGCTGACGCTCGGGCAGGTGAATCTCGTTCAAACCACAACGGGGACCGCTGCTGAGCAAACGCAAGTCGTTGCACATCTTGTTGATTTTGATAGCCAAACGCTTCATCGAGCTACTGTACTGAATCATGCAGCTGGTAGCACTGGTGGCCTCAATCAAGTTGTCGGCCAACGAAATGTTCCAACCCGTAACCTTGCGGAGGGCACGGATGCAAGCATCGCTATAGCCGGGACGTGAGCAAATGCCGGTTCCGATAGCGGTGGCACCCATATTGACAATCAGAAACTCGTCGGCAGCATTACGCAGGTTGGCCAGCTCGCCACGCAGCGAAGCGGCAAAACCGCCGAAAGTCTGACCCAAAGTCATAGGCACAGCGTCCTGCAACTGGGTACGGCCCATCTTGATGACGTGAGCAAACTCCTTGCTTTTCTTGTCGAGCGACTCGATCATCTTCTCCACGCGGGGCATGAACTCCAGGTGCTCCAGGCACATGGCCATATGTATAGCGCAGGGATAGGCATCGTTGGTGCTCTGTGAGGCATTGACCACATCGTTGGGCGAGCAATACTGATATTCGCCACGCTTGTGACCCATACGCTCCAAAGCCAAGTTGGCAATCACCTCGTTGGCGGCCATATTGGTGCTGGTACCGGCACCGCCTTGAATCATGTCGATGGGGAACTGCTCATGGTACTTGCCAGAAATAAGCTGGTCGCAAGCCCAGATAATAGCATCGCCCTGCTCGGGGGTAATCATCTCAACCTCAACGTTGGCCATGGCAGCAGCCTTCTTCGTGATGGCCATACCTTTAATAAAGTTGTGGTAGTTACTCAACAGTTGACCACTGATATGGAAGTTTTCAATAGCACGACTTGTTTGTACACCATAAAGAGCCTCTTCTGGCACTTCGCGAGAACCGAGCAAATCGGTCTCTGTACGGAATTTTTGTTTGTTGTTCATATAAGAATTAAAAAGTTTTTTTATCAATTTCGGGTAGCCATCAGTCCGCAGTGCATTTTTAACATTATTTTCAAGTCATCAATGGCATTATTGAAACCTCTTATATTGCCCAAAACGCCTTTACAGACCTTGATTACCACGTTTTTTACATTCTATTTCTTTATTTACTTTTTTCTACCATCTTGAAAATATGTGCTATATATATTATAGGCACATTTTTTTCGCAATGCAAATATACATATTTTTTCGCTCATCCGACACATTTTTATCAAATAGACCCAAAGCTATTATTAATGCCCAGACTTCCTGTCTCATTCTATTTTTCCTGCCCTTTGCCTACCCCATTCCAAGCCTCCCCGTCCCCCCGCCAGCACCGTCCCTTCCCTCAACCCACTCCGAACCCTCAACGAACCTTCCCCACACACGCCCTCCACCCCCTTTCTCCCTCCTCCCCAGACTCTATTTCCGTCCATCCCGCCCTCGCTTCCTATTCACCTCTTAATAAGCTCTTAACAAGCCATTCTTCACCACAACGGTAGAGGAAAAATAAATAAAGACTATCGAGGGAATGAACTGATAGGGAAGTTGTAAGGACGGGAGAAGGCACATGGGTGGATTACCTGAAAGACAACCAATTGAGGAAATATAGGCGGCGGATGGAAGCGGAGAGGGGACTGAGCAAAAGGTGTCTGTTTCGGTGGATGGAAGAGAAAACAGGACGGAACAAAAGGAATGGTGTCGACCGAGGATGTGGAACCCGGACGAAACCAAAAAGGAATAAAAGGATGACTTGTAGCGGTGGAGAGCGTAAGGGAGAGGGTGGGGACGGGATTAGTGGCGGCGACGGAGGGCGGCGGAGATGGCGGCGAACGAAGCGGCAAGATTCTCGTTTTTCACAAGGACGTTGTCGGGCAGGTTGAGTGTGGCCGGAGCGAAGTTCCAAATGGCCTGAACCCCACCGGTAACCATCATGTTGGCAACCTGCTGTGCCTCGGATGCGGGAACGGCGATGATGCCGATTTTGACTTTGGTGCGTTTCAGGAAAGACAGGAGACTGGAAACGGGAAACACAGGTTTGTCGGCCACGGTCTTTTCGCGAACTTCTTTGTCGAATCCGGCGACAATGCCCAGACCGTAATTCTCGAATCCTTTGTATTGCATCAACACTTGCCCCAAGGACCCCACGCCGACAAGAACCGCCTCGTCGTAGCTGTCGTAACCCAGATGGCGTTTCAAGTCGATCAGGATAGAATCAACTTTGAACCCTCTGCGGGGACGGCCCGGCACGGAGCTGATGCTTGCCAAATCCTTGCGCACCTGTACCGGATTAATTGAGAGACTCTCCGCAATTGCTGTTGCGGAGATATATTCGACACCCAACGCGGCCTGCTCCTCGATATAGCAAAAATAGGATGGCAGACGGCTAAGAGTAGATTTCAAAATAATCAAAGAGTTTTTCTTATTAACCATTTATAACTGCATTTTTATCTTATAACGAATGCAAAGATACATAAATTTTATAATACAATAAAAAAAAATTATCGACGACTATGGTTTAAAGTCACTGAAATATAGGAAAACAAAAGCATAAAAAAAATTTACAAAGGGACAGAAAAATAAATTTCAATGTTTTACGTTATATAGAAAAAGGAGTATCCATTTGAAAAAATGGAACTAAAAAAAGAAAAAAGTTTCCATACTCAACACCAAAATAATTACAGTTATGAAAAAATACACTCACGCCTGGCTGGCATTTATGGCCATAAAACGACTGCAATACGCTGACATTCCGGAAGAAAACCGCGACGACGCCAAGAGTCTTGTGAAATGGTTTAACGACTACCGCGACTTCGTGATAGAAGGCTCATGGTACCCCGACGAGGTGTTTAAGGACATGTCGACCAGTCACATAATCAAATACAAACCAGCACCCGGAGAGGGCGAGCAGAAGTTCAAGAAACTGCCCAAGACCATGAAACTCTACACGCTGGGGCAGAAATCGGATATGTACAAAAAGCCCTTCGTCATAGAGAGCGGCAACTGCGCCGACCGTTGCGAGTCGATTTCGCACAGCATAGTGGATTGCTTCAAGATGCTCCGAACCGAAGAGCGCGGCTGCCCCATATCGCCCACAAGCAACCATATAGCGATGAGGTTTTTCATTTTGAGCCACTATATAGCCGACTGCCACATGCCGCTGCATTGCGACTGCCGTTCGTTCTCGTCGGGCGACAACATACATGGGTTTATCGAGTCGGAATGGGACAAGCAGGTGCGTAAATCGTACCGCGTGGATGTGGACAACAACCGTTTCTATTACGACCCCGAAGGCTATCCACTCAAGGACAAGATGACGCCGCTGATGCAGGCCGTGGAGGACGATTTGGTGAACCGCGAGTATCTCCACACCTGGGGCACCGGCAATAAAAACACGTGGGACTATATGAGTGCCATTTCTGAATACTCGTACCTCATGGCCTACCGCCTCATCCCTGCGGCGTTTGACGAAAAGAGCCTGACCAAGGAAATATACAAGTCGAGCGAGGCGTATGCCCAGCTGGAGGACTACAGCCGCGTGATACTCTGCGACGCAGTGGATTCGATAGCCCGTATCTGGCTGCACGTATGGGCCCGCTACCGCTCATGGGCCAAGGGACGCTAACGGGTTGCCCTATGAGCCAAACGCACAGCGATGACAACGCTGTTTGCTGAAAGCGGCATGCTCCGATAGAGGATGTCCATCCGAGAGGGTGTAGGCAACGACATGCCTACGCCCTCTTGCTATTACGTCTGTTAATAAACCAAAATAGGTCATTAGGGTTTATGACGAACTTTTCAAAATACCTTCGGCAGCGTCCTGGTGACGCTTTTGGATATATGCTGCAAGGGCTTTGGGAGAAATCACCTTGACTCCAGGTCCGAAACCAAGCAGTTCTCGCATCAGTTCACGGTTGATGATGACATTGATGCTAAACAGGGTCTCTCCGTTATCATTCCGCATGATGACCTCCTGTGTGTGATGGATGGGCTTAGTGATAAAGTAGGGAGAGTCCATCGCTGATGCCCAAAACTTAACTGTTTGTGGTTTCTCGTTCTCATTGCGAGACACGCCCACCATCTCTGAGAAATACTTTTCGGCATTGAAATCGTTTGGTTTGAAATAAGGTTCATCGGGGAGTGAGCGAAGGGATTGTATACGGTCAAGGGCAAAAATGTTTGTGAAACGAGATTTCGCCTTTTGACCTAAAACAAACCAACGATTATTGAACTCCTTTAGAACGTATGGGAAGAACACAAAAGTGGTAGGCCTTTGCGCTTTAAATGACTGGTATGTCATCTCCTGAGTACATCTGTTCTTTAGGGCATCATACAGGATGGGGACATATTCAAGCCCTTTAAGCTGGTCGTTGCGTTCCATCAGTATAAGGGGCTGTCGATTGCCTGCAGCCATGCTCACTTGCTCTTCCATTCGGCTCACGAGGTCCGACACTCCCGCCATAGCGGGAAAGACTGTCATCTGTTTCAGTACACCTATGGCTTCGACCAATTCAGTCATGTCGCGTTCTGTAAGGGGGCTATGAAGAATGCTGTAGTCGGGGTCTTCGTAAGTATAATACTTGTTGTCGACCACAATTATAGGGGCGTTATATCCGAGACGATCGCTACGCATGGTCTGAATGTCGAGTTGTATAGTACGGCGGCTGATACCTTTACGGATGCCCTCGTATTCATATAAAGCATCGGAGCAGGCCTCGATGAGGTCTTCTAGTGTCCACTGACGGTAGCGGTTGCAGAGGCAGTGGTCAATGGTCTTGTAGCGCAACAGCGCATTGCGGTTGACAGGCATATTGATTATTTATAATTGTAATTTGGGTGCAAAGATACACAAAAAAACTATAATAATCACAATAATCATGTCCAGGATAGTATCATTTACAAGAAAAAGTGAAATATTTTTCATAACAAAAATCATTGTAATTCAGTATAATAAAAAATATTTGAAAATTATTTTCTTGCTACGCAAAAAGATTGCGTACTTACTATAGTATCTTTGCATCGGAAAAAGAAAAGAGAGTACTTTGAAAGATTGAAACCGAAAGTTAAGGTAGGATTGCCGTAGCAAAGGGTTACTTCGTTAGCATGTGAGCAACGCACTGAGTGCTATACACTCGGGCGACATCTGCCTTTGCAGACTGTTATTCTGTGTCCCTATCAGAAATGGACATAAACGAATGCTCTGCTATATCCGACTACATACATCCAGGACGTTGTCCTATGTTTTGAGGATAAATATATGCACGCTTTATTTATTGCGTGCCAAACGTCCCTTTGCGTCTTGTCGCACCCTGCCTTATTTCTGAAACAGGTGGCGTTGCCATAGTGGAGGATTACTTCGTTCTAGGCTCGTGAGGTAAAACTCACAGAGGGCATATTTGGTGCCTCCATGAATGTTGCATGTCACCTTATTTTGAAAAAAAGCAAGTGCCGTAGAAAAAAATTACTTCGTCAAGTGTCACTGGTTCGAGCCCAGTCTTGGAAATATCCATAGTAGCTTAGATGGTAGAGCATTGCGCGGTCTTTTCGCCTTGTTGCCTTGCTTGACAATGCGGAGTGGAGCAGTTGGTCAGCTCGCGAGTTTCATAAGCTCAAGGTCGCAGGTTCGAGTCCTGCCTCCGCAACAAATGCAGAATGCCGTAGGAACCGGTTACTTCGTTAACGTCTCTTATGGGGGAATTACTGACGACCCCCGACCGTTTTCCGCATGTCGCTTCTGCATTTTTTTAAACGGTTGCCGTAGTGTAGAGTTACTTCTTGCTATCCTGAGCACAACAGTAAAAATGTTGACTTTTGTCTCTCCACGCCTGTTGCACCGTTTCTTTTGAGAACAACAGTATAACAATAAATAATTTACGAAGATGATGTACAATTCGATTTTGAAGGAAGAAAAGAGCGTAAAGAACCATGAAGGAGCCACGGCATACGCCATGAGCCCCGAACTGGAACTATATACTGCTGTAGTGACTGCATCGCTTAGCGATACAAACTACGAAAAGCAGGATGTGCGTGTAGAACGAATTGCCAAACTTATTGGCAAGGTCTCGCCAGAGTTTGTGGCTCGTCTCGCTATCTATACCCGTACCGAGATGCATCTTCGTAGTATCCCGTTGCTGCTTTTGGTCGAGTTGGCAAAAAAACACAACGGCGATGATTTAGTAGCCCGTGCCGTTGAAAAGACAGTACTCCGTGCTGACGAGATTATGGAATTGCTGATGTGCTACCAATGGCGCAACCCGTCCTCCGACCCTCGTAAGAAACTGGGCAAGCTCTCGCGACAGATTCAGAATGGTCTCCAACATGCCTTCAACCGTTTCGACGAATACCAATTCGCCAAGTACGACCGGGACAACCTTGATGTAAAACTCCGGGACGCACTATTTCTAGTACACCCCAGGGCAAAGGATGTGCAACAGCAGGCCCTTTTCGACAAAATTGCAAGCCGACAACTGGAAACTCCCTATACTTGGGAAACCGAACTCTCGGCTCTCGGGCAACAAAAATATGAGTCTGACGTGCAGAGAAAAAAGGCATTTGGTGAAAAATGGGAAGAGCTTATAGACAGTGGCAAATTGGGATATATGGCCATGATGCGCAACTTGCGCAATATGCTCCAATCGGACGTATCACTGCCACAGATGATGAAAGTAGCCAGCTTTTTGTCCAACGCCGAGCAAGTGGAAAAGTCGAAACAATTGCCGTTCCGATATCTGTCGGCCTACAGAGAGATCGAGAAGATGGATAATGTTCATACGTCGATGTTATTGACCGCTTTGGAGAATGCGGTGAAAGTCTCTGTGCAGAATCTGGAAGGATTCGATGCCGACACCCGAGTGTTGCTTGCCGCCGACGTGTCGGGATCCATGCAATGTAGTGTATCGCCGAAAAGCACTGTTCAAAATTACGATATTGGAATCCTACTTTCTATGCTATTGAAGAGCAAGTGCAAGAGCGTTGTTAGTGGCTTTTTTGGCGACATTTGGAAAGTAATTAACCTCCCTAAAGACAATATACTTGCCAACACACTTGAGATGCATCGACGCGAAGGTGAAGTAGGTTATAGCACCAATGGCTACAAAGTCATTGAGTGGTTGGTAAAGGAAAATATGCAGATGGACAAGGTGATAATCTTCACAGACTGCCAGATGTGGGACAGCAACTGCCGCCACAATAGATACCAAGAAAAGAAAATCAAAGATTATTGGCATACCTATAAGTCGATGTTCCCTGAAGCCAAACTCTACCTATTTGACCTAGCTGGATACGGACAGATGCCGTTGAACATTGCAGAGAAAGATGTCTATCTAATTGCCGGATGGAGTGAAAGTATTTTTGATGTACTTTCGGCCATCGACAAAGGAGAGGATGCCCTAAGTATTATTAACAAGATTGATGTTTAATTAAGATGGAAAAAGTAGAAAAGATAGGTACAACCGTAGTCAAAATGTGGCTCACCGATATTGAAGAAAATGCATACAATCAAGTTGTGAATCTGGCCTCATTGCCTTTCGTATATCACCACATTGCCCTTATGCCTGACTGCCACGCTGGAATGGGTATGCCTATCGGGGGAGTGCTGCCCACAAAGGATGTGGTTATCCCAAATGCTGTGGGTGTGGACATCGGCTGCGGTATGCGAGCAGTGAAGTCCAATGTCCGTGCCGAAATAATTGAGGAGGACTTTCTTCGCAAAATCATCATGCGAGGCATCCGCGAGCGTATTCCTTTGGGCTTGGATCACCACGAGGAGATGCAGGATGAGAAATATTTGCCATCAGGCTTTAATATTGACAAGTTGCCTGTGGTAAAAAGGCAATATGTGTCCATCCATCGACAAGTGGGTACTCTTGGCGGAGGCAATCACTTCATCGAACTCCAAAAGGACGAGGAGGGATTGCTGTGGATTATGATTCATTCCGGTTCCCGTAATCTCGGCAAACAGGTGGGCAACCATTATAACGAAAGAGCCAAATGGTTCAACGAACTATACTATAGCAAAGTTGATTCGGAATTGCAGCTCCCTTTTCTCCCTTTGAAAACACCAGAGTTCAAGAACTATTGGGACGAAATGACCTACTGTGTTGCCTTCGCCAAGTGTAACCGAAGTCTGATGATGGAGCGTATCGAGGAGGTTATCTTCGACGCCTTGCCCGATGTTGAGTTTGAGGAGGCTATCGATATCGCCCATAACTATGCCGCCTGGGAGAACCATTTCGGGCACAACTGCATAGTTCATCGAAAGGGAGCCGTGCGTGCCAGAGAGGGAGAAATCGGCATCATCCCGGGTTCGATGGGTACCAGTTCCTATATCGTTGAGGGACTTGGCAATTCCGACAGCTTCATGAGTTCCTCCCACGGTGCAGGTCGTGCAATGAGCCGCACTCAGGCCATTAATACTCTCAACCTGCAGGACGAAATAAAAAAGATGGATGACAAGGGCATTGTCCATGGTCTCCGCAACCAACGCGACCTAGACGAAGCCGCCAGTGCCTACAAGGACATCGACAAGGTGCTCGCCCTTGAAGCAGACCTAGTTAAGATAAAGACCAAACTAGTACCAATAGCTGTAATAAAAGGATAATAGCAAGTTATGTTAATCTGCTAGTGTGTCGCGTCCCTGTCGGGACGCATCAGTCAGCTGCTGATAATCACCGCACTGTGCCATGAACGACGTTGCTCCCGTTCGGTCGCGACACCGTTCATGGCTAGTACGGTGTTATTCATATCCCACCCCTTCGGGGTGATTTATGAAGGTCCCCTAATGTAATTTCAAGGATGTTTGAAAACAATAATATTCTCGTTGAATCAGCAACACACCATCGTTACTGAAATTCGGATAGTCGGCTGTATCTATGTCCATCGGTTTAACCCAAACTGGGCACACGGGATGCATGGACGGGAGCCAAAGCCGGGAGACGTGGGAGAATATCAACGCTCGCGGCGTTCGATAATCTTGTTGAGGCGATAGCGTCTGCCGGTGGCGGGTCCGATGGCATCGATAAACTGCTGGTCGTAGCCAGGAGTTGCGTAGCGGCCACGAATCACCTGTCCGTCCTGGACGGGACGCACAATCTGGTCGTTGTAACGGACAATGAGTAATTTGGCCAAACGGTCCCAACGGTTCATCATGCGGTCAGCATAAGCGATACTTTTACGGTTGAGGAAAGCCTGACGGTCGGCGGGGGTCATTGAGGCGATGGCAGCCAGCACGCTGTCCTGGTCGGCGAAATAATAATCCTCCAGTTCGCGCTGAGCGTCGCGCAGATCGCCAATCATCATGCTGTAGCGGGGATAAACCATGTTGGCCACCCAGTTGTTCATCCAGAAGGCCGACTGGAAAGAGAACTCGTTGCGTGGATTGTTTTCGGGTCGGAAGGGGTCGGGTACTTGGGTGATACAGCAATAGAGAGGCACATAGGCCACCATGGCGGCATCGTCGCAATTGAACCAGGTAACGCCGCCCACGTCGTCGGGGAGCCAAGAACGCATCTGGCAGGTCATAGTAAAGCCGCTCTGCTGGGTGGCAATGGGGCGTTCGCGGAAATAGGGAGTGCTGTCGGAAGCGCGGAACTGCATGGGCAGCGGTCTGATAGGCATGCCCCAGGGGCCTGCGGTCATGTCGGCGGTCATGTCGAGAGGGGTGCCTTCAAAATGGTCGCGCATATCGGCTTGTACATCGCGCAGGGAAAGCGGTTTATCGGGCTTAATCCAAAGCGGGAGATGGTCGCACTTGTCGAAATCGCCATTGATATAGGGCAGGTATTTGTCCATTTCGGATGGATTACAATGATGACGGAAGAAACTCCACACACGGGCATCGGCATTGCGCACATTCTCGAAGTCGATGGGGCAATAGGCATCGCGGAACGAGAAATCGGCATCCGAGCCGTTGTAGAAGCCCTCTTCACGGGCAAAGTCCACCACATCGTGGGCATAGACACATTCCACCTCGGGGCGATTTATCTGTTTGAGGTTGAGGCTGGAGATACTCTTATAGGAACGTTTCTGCTGCTGAGGGAACTGGCGGATGCGGCTCAGGTTGGCGTGAGCACAGATGCAGTCGTCGGGGATGCGGAGTGCCACCCAAACGGCTCCCTTGCGGTCGGGACCCTTACCTATGATTTCCATAATCCAGGCCTCGTTGGGGTCGCACACAGTGATGCTCTCGCCGCTGCTGTTGTAGCCGTATTGCTCCACCAACTCGGCCATGCAGCGGATGGCTTCGCGGGCAGTGGAGGAACGCTGCAGCGCCAGACGCATAAGGCTGAAATAATCGAGCAAACCCGAATGGTTGACCAACTCGAGACGGCCGTCGAAAGTGGTTTCGACAATAGTCACCTGTTTCTCATTCATCAACCCCACGACATTATAGGTATACTCAACCTGCTCCACATACATGCCCTCGTGCGAGGGACCCCATCCATGGATGGCTATTTTCTCTCCCGGAGTATGACGGCCGGAAGGACTGTAGAACAGAGACCCCGAAAATCCAAAGCCATCGCAGTTGTAGCTGCACATAACACTGCCGTCGGTGGAGGCTTTCTTGCCAACAATAAGATTGGTGCAGGCACTTGCCGACTGAAAGGCCATGAATAGCACCCATACAACGATAAACAATTTCTTGTCCATATAGAGTTGATATAATTATTATAATTTCTATTCCCTACTTGCTATGCCAGCATAGGGGGTACTGGCACAAACTTCAATTCACGGACTCAAGCACAATCATATCACATTCAACGATATAAAACCGTGGTTTAAACCCGTTCCGAAACACAAAAATACATATTTTTCTCGAACCCCAAACAATCAATAAGAGAAAAAATATCGCCGTGGTCTATAACATGACTGCTTTTTTTTGAGGGCGCTTGCCTCTGGCATGCATATTTCGCAGACTTTTCACCCTCAAGGACTGCACATGGTTAAGTCCAGGAATTGGGACGGTATCGCCAAAAGATGTCCTAGGATGAGATTCGAGCCATAATTGACAGAGACGAAAAATGTATTTGCAGATAAGAAGAAAAAGTGTATATTTGCATGTTGAAACAAAAACAGATAAATAAATATAACATCATGAAAATACGATTATTCATACTTTTTTGCCTAACGGTGATGACCGGATGGTACACCATGGGCGGCAACAAAACCATCACACCCCAAATGCCACAGGATGCGCTGACGCTAAGCAGTCCGGACGGACAAATGGTGTTGCGATTCGCGGTCGTGAACGGAGTGCCCCAGTATGCACTGGACCGTGCCGGGAAGGAAATAGTAAAACCCTCAAAACTGGGCTTCACGCTGGAGTGGCGTGACAACATGGCGCAAGCCTTTGTGATGAAAGAGGTGGCAAAAAGTTCGAAGGACGAGACCTGGCAACCCGTGTGGGGAGAAGAAAATAATGTGCGTAACCACTACAACGAGCTGCTTGTGACGCTGGAACAGCCTGCGGGCAAGGTAGCGAGCATGGACCATTCGACCGACAAACGGCCCACGGTGATGCAGATACGATTCCGCCTGTATGACGACGGGCTGGGATTCCGCTACGAGTTTCCGTCGGTGGTGGGCAAACAGGCTGACGGAACACCCCTGTACAACGCCTTGGTCTATTTCTGGATAAAGGAAGAGCTGACCGAATTTGCCATGGCGGGCGACCATCTGGCATGGTGGATACCGGGTGACTACGACACCCAGGAGTTCAACTATACCGAGTCACGACTGAGCGAGATACGCAGTCTGCATTCGGGTGCACAGGTGGGTGGCGGATGGCCGTGGAAGAGTTTTTCGGAAACAGGAGTGCAAACCGCACTACAAATGAAGACAGACGATGGCCTGTACATCAATATCCACGAGGCGGCAGTGCTGGACTACCCGACCGCCAATCTGGACTTGGACGACAAGACGATGACTTTCAGAATATGGCTAACTCCCGACGCAACGGGCTACGGGGCAAGGCTTCAGACCCCCTGCATGACACCCTGGCGCACAGTGCAGGTGTGCGAAACGGCCACCGACGTGCTGCGTTCACGCCTGATACTGAACCTCAACGAGCCTTGCGCATTGGAGGATGTGAGCTGGATTCACCCTGTGAAATACATGGGCGTATGGTGGGAAATGATCAGCGACAAGAACTGCTGGAGCTACACCAACGATTTCACTTCGGTACGACTGCCTGGCAACCCGAGTGTGCCGCCATCACTGCAAGGCTATGCCACCGACTGGACAAAAGCCAAACCCCACGGCCGCCATGCAGCCAACAATGAGAATGTGCGCCGCTACATTGACTTTGCCGTCAAGCACGGCTTTGACGCCCTCCTTATTGAAGGCTGGAACATTGGCTGGGAAGACTGGTATGGCAAGGAGAAAGATTTTGTGTTCGACTTTGTGACCCCCTACCCCGACTTTGACTTGCCCGCGCTGAACCGTTATGCCCACGAGAAAGGCATCCGGCTGATAATGCATCACGAAAGTTCATCATCGGTGAGCAACTACGAGCGTTGGATGGATACTGCCTATAGCCTGATGAACCACTATGGATATGACGCCGTGAAAAGCGGATATGTCGGCAAGATTGTGCCCCACGGAGAGCACCACTACAGCCAACCCATCATCAACCACTATCACCGCGCCATAGTAGAGGCTGCCAAACGCCACATCATGGTCAACGCCCACGAGGCGGTACGCCCCACGGGGTTGTGCCGCACATGGCCCAACATGATAGGAAACGAGAGCGCCATGGGCACAGAGTTCCGCGGTGGCATACGCCCAGGGCATACCACTATTCTGCCCTTCACACGGCTGCAGGGAGGCCCTATGGACTACACGCCAGGCATATTTGAGACCGATATGGGGAACATCATCAGCTGGGGCAAGGGCAACCAGATGAAACACACCATCTGCAACCAGTTGGGCTTATACGTCACCTTCTACTCGCCCTTGCAGATGGCTGCGGACTTTCCCGAGCACTACGAGCCTTATATGGACGCATTCCAATTCATCAAAGATGTGGCAGTGGACTGGGACACCAGCCTTTACCTGATGGCAGAGCCGGGAGCATACATCGTCACGGCACGCCACCCGAAGGTCTCCACCCTGAACAAGGCAGCAGAAGGCGTTGGAACACTGCCCGACGGAAAGAAAGACATGCTGTCCGGCGCAGCCAGATATGTGTATGCACTACCCCAAGAGGCTACGGCTGCCGACCTGAAGAACGCCACGGCACGCGACGTGTGGTATGTGGGCGGTGTGACCGACGAGAACGCCCGCGAAGTGACCGTAAATCTGGACTTTCTGAAACCGGGAGTGAAATACGAGGCCATTATATACTGTGACGGAAAAGATGCCAGCGGACTGACCGGCGAGGGCTACAATCCAAAGTCCTACACCATCACCAACAAGAAAGTGACCAGCAAGAGTAAGTTGAAGATAAGAATGGCTCCGTGTGGCGGATTTGCAATAAGCATGCGCGAAATCAGGAAATAGACGGTTTGCCTCACGACAATCCAAACAACGGCAATGGCACTGATAAAAACATATAAAGGACATACGCCCCAATGGGGCAAAGAATGCTATTTCAGCGAGAACGCCACACTGGTGGGCGAAGTGTCAATGGGTAACCAATGCTCAGTTTGGTTCAATGCAGTGGTGAGGGGCGATGTAGCTCCCATCACCATTGGCGACCGCACAAATGTGCAGGATGGCTCCTGTATCCATGTAACACACGATACCGGCCCCACCCGCATAGGCAGCGACGTGACCATAGGGCACAACGTGACGGTGCATGCGTGTACCATTCACGACGGCGCACTGATAGGCATGGGAGCCACACTGCTGGACGGATGCGAAGTGGGAGAAGGAGCCATAGTGGCCGCTGGAGCATTGGTGCTGCAAGGAACAAAAATCCCTCCCCACGAGATATGGGGAGGTGTCCCGGCCCGATACATTAAGCCCACAAGTCCTGGACAGATTGACAACGCCGCCCATTACGTGGCTTATGCCCGGGAGTACATGAAAGAAGAGCAAAACGAACCTATATCATAACGTACCCCAGCAAAGACTCAGCGGGGCAACGACTCTATTATTGACAATCTCACTATTGCCGACTTGAAACAAGAAAGCTCCTACCGGTGGCCAAAGAAGGCATGGGTTAGTGTGTGTTTTGTGTCACACCAACGATGCATGGGAGAACCAACTGCCTTAGAGGCACATCAGAGCACCTCCTCGAGAAGACCGGTTTCCGAATCGATGATGAAGCCCCGCACCGTGACATCCTGTGGCACCAACGGGTGAGTGCGGATGGTTTCGACTGTGCGACGTACCGACTCGGGGGTATCCTTGAAACCTTCAAGCCAGTGGTTCAAATCGATGCCACATTTGCGGACGGTGTCGAGCGTGCGGTCGGAGATACCACGGGCAAGCATCTGCTCGTGGAAATGGTCGTAACTCATGTGGCAGGCGCCACAATGGGAATGGGCAACCACCATGATGTTGTTTACTCCCAATTCGTAGATTGCCACTATCAGGCTGCGCATTGCCGAATCGAAAGCGGAGATGACAAGTCCGCCCGCATTCTTAATAATCTTGGCGTCGCCATTCTTCAGCCCCAGGGCAGCGGGGAGCAACTCGGTAAGACGGGTGTCCATACACGAGAGCACGGCCAGTTTCTTGTCGGGATATTTATCGGTGAGGAACTTCTCATATCCTTTCTCTGCCACGAAACGCTTGTTGTATGCCAATATCTGATCAATCATATCATTAAGAAATAAAGGTTCATAATCATTTTTTCCATGCACCAATCACTTCGCCGACATAGACAGTATGGATTCCGGCTTCGAAGCCGTCGTACCACTGCTTGGGGGTATCGTTGCGGAAGTCTTTGGCCGACTGGTGCCAAGCGGTCATCGTTTCGCATTCAATCACGGTTTTGGCCTCTGTATAATAGGGTGTTCCATGCTCAGTATAGGCCACATGAAGACCCAGAGCCGCAGCCTTATCGCCGTCGCGTCCACTATACTTGCCCATATACTGCCACACCCGCGGGTCATCGAACTCCATCACAGTGAAACGTTTGTGACGTTCCATGAATTCATAGGTATAGCGAGCGGGAGCCACATATACGGTAACCGCCGGACGGTCATGACCCAGATAATTGCCTATGGCACCCCAACCGATAGCCATAGCGTTGCTCTCGGAGCTATCGCCAACACAGAGGATGAGGTTTTTGGTGAAATAAGTAAACCCATTGTCGGCAAAATCCTTCTGCACATCAAAGGCAGTGAAATCTTGTTTTGAAGTGGTGTCGGTCGCTGTTTGGGGCTTATCGCCACCACCGGAACACCCCAGCAGGGCGGCACTGAAAATGATTAAAATAAAACGTTTCATCATTGCATTATTGATTAAGAAAAACCATTGCAAATGTACACATTTTTCCTGACACAACAGCACCATAGGCAAAAAAGTATCACGCATGTCATCATGGAACAATGATTTGAAGAATCAGCATCCACGCAGTTCCGAACCAATACAAAACACAAAAAAAGCAATCAAGGGCAAAATAATACAGAAATGTCAATTATTTTGTGTACCTTTGCACTACTGAAACGGCAATTCAAACAATTCATATATCACTTAAAACAGATTGAGATAAAATAACATACACAATTATTACTATTTTTTAACAAAAAGGAGACAAACTTATGGCCAAACATTCAAAAACAAGAAACATCCTCCTCATAATCTTGGGGATATTATTGATTTTAGTTGTTGTGGTTTGGTGCCTCTGGAGGGGCGAAATCAAGACAATATCCACCCTGAAGCAAGTGGGCGAAAACCCCTACCTCTACTACATGGAATATAAGGCGGATTACGACCTCGAAGAGGTGATAGAGAAGGATTTGGACCAGAATCCCAAATTGCTGGATTACGTCACCGCAAAAATAGGCAAAGGACTGCCCATTAAAGGAAAGAGCGCACAGGTGGCCGACGAGAACGGAAAACTCAGAACATTCAACTGTACTAGCCTACAAGCACGGAATGCCAACGGTGACGGTTACCTGTACGGTCGCAACTACGACTATTTCCAAAACCCGACACTGGTAACCCTGTCACATCCCAAGACTGGGTATGCCTCGCTGGCAGTTAGCGACATGTCGCACTTTGGTTACAGTTTGGAAGACCTCCCCACCTCTTTTACGAAAAAACTGCTTTGCCTGGCTTCGATATATGCACCTGTGGACGGAATAAACGAGGCAGGGCTATGCACGTCGATTATGGCTCTGCACCATCAGCCTGCCAACCAGCAAACCGGAAAGCACAGCGTGGGCACAAGTATCATAATGCGCCTGTGGCTGGACCGCTGTGCCACTGTGGAAGAGGCACTGAACCTGCTCTCGACTGTAGACATACGGCACGACTCGATTGTGGGTTCGGGATACCACTATATGGTGGCCGATGCCAAAGGCGACTGTGCCATTGTTGAATTCGACAAAGAGGACGGATGGAAAACCATGATATTGCGCAAGCCCTCGGACAAAAACCACATGCTTGTGACCAACCATCTGCTCTCACCCAAATTCCGTACTGACGAACCCGACTCGACCGTGGGCAACCCCGGCAGCAAGAGCTGGTGGCGTTATGAAGTGGCCGAAGCCTACCTGAACGAACGGAACGGTGTGTTGAGTCCGGAACAGGTGCAAGAGTGTCTGGGACTGGTGCACTGGGACAACCTGATATTGCCCAATGGCAAAACAGAGGTGACACAGTACACTAACGTTTATAACCAATCGGCATTAACGCTGTGGCTGCGTCCGTGGAACGAATATGACACCACCTATCATTTCGAGCTGAAATAAACAAAAGCCCGGACACGATAGCATAGTTTAGATTCATCTACAAACTATAACACTGTAGGACATGAAGCGTCTACCCTTTGTCATCGCTTTTGCCATGCTGTTGAGTGCTTGTGGCAACGGAATACATATCAAGAACCTTACCGTTGAGCATCAGGACGGCTCACAAGCCTTGGCCACCAACCAACCACGGTTTAGCTGGCAATATGAAACCAAGAAGGAAAAAGTGGAACAAATAGAATACCGCATTGTGGTTTCAACAACAGAACAGAATGCATCCAAAGGAATTGGTGACTTGTGGGACTCGGGGGTGCAGGAGTCGTGCAGAATGCTTTATATCCCATACGAGGGCAAAGAGTTGCACAGTCGCGACATAGCCTATTGGAAGGTATACACCATAGTGGCCTACGGTGATAATGGCAAGAAGACAGCGGTTGAGAGTGATGTTAGATCATTCGAAATAAGCCTACTTAACCCGGATGACTGGCACGCGCATTGGATAGGACGCGACTATGACGACGATAGCCTGAACGGCCACACCGCCATCGCCGCCCGCTACCTGCGCAAAGAATTCAGGCTCAAGAAGGACATTGCCAAAGCGCGCCTCTACATCAGCGGATTGGGAGTGTATAGCGCCTATATCAACAACATGGAGGTGGCACCCACTGAATGGCTAAAGCCCACGTTGTCGGACTACACGAGGCGCATCTATTTCAACACTTACGACGTAACAGACCTTGTCCTCGAAGACGGACTGAACGCCGTAGGCGTCATCCTTGCAGGGGGGCGTTTCACCACCGTGCGCCTCGACAACAACTACCTGGAATGGTGCGGTATCAATCATGCCGCCCACTATGGTCTGCCGCAATTGCTGATGCAGCTGGAGGTGACCTACAAGGACGGGACCACTGACACCATCGTCAGCGGCAAAGGGTGGAAGATAACCAACCGCGGTCCCATACGCAAAAGCAACGAGTTCGACGGCGAGACCTACGACGCCCGCCTCGACCTCGGAGACTGGACAATGCCCGACTACGACGACAGCCAGTGGGATGCAGCCACCGTCGATTACGACCGGCAGAACATGAACAAAGAGGACATCTACAATCCGCGCCACCGCGTTGCCCGCGAGTACCCCGTCGTCACTGGCAGCCCTCTGCCTAACAACTACAAGCGTCCCGACCCGATGCAGCTTCTCACCCCGCAGCCCAATCCCAACATCAAGGTGCAGCAGACCCTGTTGCCAATCAACATCTTCAGAAAGGGTGACAAATGGATACTCGACATGGGGCAGAACATGGTTGGCGTGCTCGATTTGGATTTGTTCGACACGCAATCTGGAGACACTATCATCCTACGGTATGCTGAAACCTTGGCATCCGACAGCACCCTCTACACCGACAACCTCCGCAGCGCCGAGTGCACTGACCGCTTCATTGCCAAAGGTGGCCGTTACTGTTGGCATCCCATGTTCACGTACCACGGTTTCCGCTATGTTGAGATATCCGGCCTGCGCTATACCCCAAAACTCAACAACTTCACCGGCCTCGTCCTCTACGACGAAATGCCCTTTACTGGCACCTTTGAAACCTCCAACGAGACAATCAACGCAATCTACCGCAACACCACATGGGGCATCCGCGGCAACTACCGCAGTATGCCCACCGACTGCCCACAGCGCGACGAGCGCATGGGCTGGACCGGTGACCGCACGACAGGCAACTATGGCGAGAGCTTCATCTTCGACAACCATCGCCTCTATGCCAAGTGGCTGCAAGACCTCGAAGACAGCCAGTTTGAGAACGGAGCACTCCCCGATGTCGCGCCTGCTTACTGGCGTAACTACACCGACAACATGACCTGGCCGGGTGCATTCATCACCGTGGCCGACATGATATGGAGGCGTTTTGGCGACTTCCGTCCCGTCGAACAGCACTACGATGCCATGAAACGCTGGCTGTTCCACATGAAAAAATACTACCTCAAGGACGGCATCCTCATCCGCGACACCTACGGCGACTGGTGCGTGCCACCCGAAAGCCCCGAACTCATCCACTCACGCGACACCAACCGCATCACATGGCCCGCCTGCCTTTCGACACCATACTATGTCGAGTATTGCAGAATAATGGAAGGGTTTGCCACAAATCTTCATCAGGATGACGACGTTCAGTATTTCGAAAATGAAATCAATACCGTCACAAAGGCATATAACGCCCGCTATTTCAATTCCGCTGCCGGATGTTATGCCAACAACACCGTCACCGCAAACATCCTCCCGCTTGCCTTTTGGATGGTTCCCTCACCTGGTTACGAACACAACGTAATGGACAACATCGTTGAAAAGACTGAGAAAGATTTCGGCGGACACGTTTCTACAGGTGTTGTAGGCATCCAGCACCTCATGCGCACCCTCACCGACTACGGCCGCGGCGACCTCGCATTTAAGATGGCCACAGATACCACATACCCCAGCTGGGGCTATATGGTGAAGAATGGTGCCACAACCATCTGGGAACTGTGGAACGGCGACACAGGAGACCCCGCCATGAACTCTGGCAACCATGTGATGCTCCTCGGCGACCTCATCATCTGGTACTACGAATACCTCGGAGGAATAAGGCCCTTGGCTCCAGGCTATAGCAAGATAATGCTGAAACCCTACCCCATCAAAGGCCTCGACCACGTGAACTGCTCCTACCAGTCAGTCTCAGGCCTTATTAAAAGTTGCTGGAAACGCAAAGGCAACCGCTTTGTGTGGGATATCATCATCCCCGCCAACACTACCGCCGAAGTCTATCTCCCCACCACCAATGGATACAAGAAACAGACCCTCGGCAGCGGCAAGCACCACTTGACCTCCACACTGGATTGAGGAACTAAACTCCACACCCGTATGACAATCAGTATTTTCAATCAAATAACACAACACACCATGAGAAGACTTGCTTTAGTGATTTTGTTCATCGCCACTGTTTTCGCAGTGGCCTCATGTGAGAGAGAAGAATTTATCACTCCGATTAAAGACCATCATGCGTCACCTCATTGCGTAAAGCCAAACTACCTAAAGGAGGGCGACCGGGTTGCCCTCATCTCCCCATCGTACTTCACACCGATGGAGAACGTGGAGAAGACTGCCGATGTGCTGCGCAGTTGGGGCTTGGTACCCGTGATTGGTCCCAATGTGGGCAAATTGTATGCAGGGAAATATGCCGGCACGGTGGAGGAACGTGTGAGCGACATCCGCTGGGCATTGAACGATACATCCATCAAAGCCATCATCTGCAACCGCGGCGGATATGGCACCATTCAGTTGATAGACCAACTTTCGCTGGGAGAATGGGGATCCCATCCCAAATGGTTGGTAGGTTTCAGCGACATCACCACACTGCACGGCTTGCTTACCCGTGCCGGAGTGATGAGCATCCACGGCACCATGAGTTCGTTCCTCGCGGCTGGTGGAACCGATACCACCAGCACACTGATGCGCGACCTGCTGATGGGACGTGTGCCCCGCTATGAGGTACCCGCACATCCACAGAATATCGAAGGTCGTGCCAGTGGCATTCTGGTAGGTGGCAACTTATGCACCTTCGCACCTAATCTCGGCACACAGGCCGACGCAACTCTTGGTCGCAATCTCATCCTCTTCATCGAGGAGGTGGGCGAGTCGATGCACAATATCGACCGACAGTTCAACATCTTGGCGATGAACGGTGTGCTCGACCGATGCAAGGGGGTGGTACTTGGCGAGTTTGATGGTTGTGGCAGTGAGTTCTCATACGAAAGTATCGAGGCTATGCTCCACCAGTATATAGAGAAATATAACATCCCGCTGCTTTGTGGCTTCCCTGCAGGTCATGGCGATGTGAATCTGCCTTTGGTGATGGGTGCACCTGTAACAATTGATGTGCGTGGTGACGGCGCCACCCTCCAGTTCGACATCGTCGGACAGCAGCAGGCAGTCAACACCGCCAACATCACAGCACCCGTAAGCAGCCCCGTTGCCACACGCATGATACTGGCTGGAAAAAGTGAATAATATTGCGGGTCTGCGGAAAAAAACATTATTGACCTTGCTCATCTGTTTCTTTGGCGTTAGTGCCATGGGGCAGAATTTGGACACGATTCCTTATTTTAGTACAGACTCTATGCCCAACGCGGGCATCTATCTGCCAGTTCCGCCCGACACTTGTAGTCAGCTGTTTATCGACGATTTCCAGCAGTGGCTGTGGGGCAAATCCATGCGTCACACCCCGCGTGGGCATCAAGCAAGCTGGGAATCCCTGTACAGCGTCGACCGCATGTGCGGCATCTATAGCGAAGCATTGGGTTTGTGGTGAGCCGTGAGGCTACGCCTGCCATCTACCGACTCATTTCCCGTGGGCAAAAAACGGCAGCTCAGGCTGTTGATCCTGCCAAGGCGAAATATATGCGTAAACGTCCGTTTGCAAGAATGAATGAGCATGTGGCAGGCGCCTTTGACGACGAGGAGGAACTGCGCGGCAACGGTTCCTATCCATCGGGGCATACGTCACTAGGTTGGACTACCGCCCTCATTATGGCACAGATGGCTCCCGAATTGCAAGACACCATTCTGCGGCGTGGATGGGAGTATGGCGAAAGTCGCGTCATTGTCGGGGCACATTGGCAAAGCGATGTCGATGCAGCCCGGCTGGCAGCATCGGCAGCTGTGGCACGTCTTCAGGCAAGTCCTGAGTATCGTGCCGACATGGCAGTTGCACGTACTGAGTATTTGCTTTGGCATGGATCCGTGCCGGCAAATGTGGGCTACCCGAATGGCCGCCGCATTTTGCCTCCGCCTATCGATACTGCCAATTACCGTTATCAAGGTGATGTGGCAGCCCACTGGATGGCCAAGGCCGAAAGAGGTACCGCCCGTGGCGCACAAGCTTCGGCCGACGCCGCCAGCAAGTACTACGATTTCTTGCGTCAGTTCTCCTCTTGTTTGAACCTGCAGCTTGATACTCTTACAACTCCCCATATCGCGGCCTATTTCAATTACGTCAGAAACATCCTTAAAAACGAATCTGGTCGTCTTAAGGATACTTATTTCCGCAAGCGTCCTTACGTCCAGCTGGCAGAATCAACACTAATACCGGAGGAAGAGGAAAGCCATGCAACAACTTCATCCTACCCTTCTTCACATGCCACCTTTGGATGGGGTCTTGCGTTGGCTATGGTGGAGCTGACTCCCGACAGCATGAATGCTGTGCTGCAGCGTGGCTTTGAATATGGTCGCAGTCGTGTCATTGCGGGCTACCATTGGGCTTCCGATGTGCAAGCCGCCCGCCTTGTGGCCGCCTACACCATCATCCGGCTGCAACGCGACCCCCGTTTCCAAACCCTCCTCGACAGTGCCCGGGCCGAATACGCCACACTGCGCGGCTACACTGCCATCGCCCCCAACACATCCAACAACGATGTACTCCTCCGCCAAGTAGATAATACCGTGACGCTCACCTTCACCGACCACCCCATTCACGGCACCCTCAACATCTACTCCGTCGATGGCCGCCTGATGAGTACCCAGTCCGTCAACAGCAACACCACTATCAACCTTTCCTCTCTTCCCCACGGCGTTTACCTCGTCACCTTCACAGGCAGAGACAAGTTCTGCAGCTTAAAGACGGTATTTTAATCTCTTATACTTGCATTATTAAAGGGAACCGCGTTTCACGGTTCCCTTTTTCTTTAACCCCAATCGGTCGTTAGGGTTTGTGGCAAGAATGATTGAAAAGTCGGCCTAATGACCGATAGGGGTTTAATCCTGTACCATTGCAACCAAGCGTTGCCCCAGGTCGTGGGCGTTCTGCAGGTCGATGGCAAAGTGTTCGTCGCGGTAGTGGCGTTTATCCTCTTCGCTGAAGAGGTTGAAGTCGTATCGCGAGTAGTCGTTAAACTGGTAAGTATTGCATGCATAAAGGGTCTCGCTCCCGGTATGTAAGCATACCGAGTACAGCCTCACCGACCTCGGGCGCAGTCTCATCCCTATCATCGAGCAGCTCCGCTCATGGGGCAACGACTTCCGCCCACAGCTGGAAAAGATACTCAGTGAAAAAACAAAGACTCCTCCGACAAATACATAGGGGAGACACAATAAAAGCAGCTGGCATTTCGACGAGGACTATCTTTGACGAATTACATCATCAACACCAACACCTGCATTGCGTACTTTAACCCAAATCGGCCATTAGGGTTTAATGCCAACACTAATAGATGCCAGCACTTCTTATCCCACTTCCATTTCCCCATTTTGCTTCACCCCTTCTCCTTCCCTCTCCCTTTCCTCTTCACCACTTCATAACCCCTTAGAAAGCTTTTATTAACCTCTATACTGAAGAAGAATTAAAGATGTGCTGGAAGAATAGTGAACCGTAAGCGAAGTTTGAACCCAAATCGGGCATTTGGCCGACGAGTATAATCTTTCCCGCTTATTCAGGTCTCTTTATCCAAATTCGATTATTTGTAGAGGAAAAACACAATACACACGTTGTAAGAAGCAGGTAATCAATAAACCATATTGTAGCTTTTCTCATGACGGTCATTAGAAAAATGACATCATAGAGCATTGTATTATTGTGAAATAGTCCATTTGCATCATATCTAATGACCGATTTGGGTTTATGCCCTATTATTGTGTGTCCAGGTGCATGAGCCAAGTAGGTCTGAATGACCTCTGTATTAATGAGGGCATTATTTCTTCCCCACAAGTATGGCAGAACCTCTAAGCCACAACCATGTAGCCTCCCTTCTGCTCATGAAAAGACCGTTGTCGGTGGGTACAAGTTTCACATCAGCATAGCCCATGTCTTTCAAACGCTGCACGAACATCTGCATGTCGCCATACTTCAGGCTCGACAAGATGTCGTGTATGGCGAAAGTGCCGCCTTTCTTAAGCACACGGAGTGTCTCCATCAGAATCTCCTGACGGTTACGGCTTGGAATATTATGGTATACATAGTTACTGCATACCGCATCGAAGGTTTCGTCGGCGAAATCAAGACGTACAGCATCGCCCTTTGCAAAGGATGTGTTTGATACGCCCTCGGCTTTGGCGTTCTCCTCGCAGAGTGTCTTGCTGAAAGAGGAATACTCCACACCCCAGCGGTCGATGCCGGTCATCTGCGCCTTCGGATTGTGCTTGGCAACGGCAATGGTCAGTGCACCGCTTCCGCACCCTACGTCGAGTCCGCAGCCGCCCTCGGGCAGTACGACTCTCGTGGCAACGCCTTCGATTATCACACACGACAGCTGGCGCTTACCGTCGTACGAGAAAGCTCTGTTCAACAGGACCATCCAGACAGTCACAGCCAGCAAGACGATTGTGAGGACAAGGAAAAGTATTGTAAGCACGGTTCTCCATATTCCGGCTGTGAGCAATCCGCTCACACCGAAGACAAGGAACAGGACAAAGCATACCGCGCATCCTGCCGCTGTTCCATAAATCATGCCCTTGGGCATCCAGTTTTTGTAGTTGGGTTTCATAGCATCTTTTTATTTTATTGCCATTACTGTTAGCCAGTGGTGCTGGTCGTCAATCTTAACGTCGATGTCGCGGAAGCCCGCGGCGGTGAGGTGCATGCGGAGCTCCTCGGGCGTGTATGTGTGCATGCCGTCAATCATCTTCTCCCACTTCTCGTTGTTGCTCGTGAGGCCGTCGTCCTCGTTGACGATGGCAAAACGTCCGCCCTCTTTCAAAATGCGGCGCACACCACGGAAGCACTCTTCAATGTCAGGCCAGAAGTAAACAGTCTCAAAGGCGGTCACAATGTCAAAAGAATTATCATTGAAAGGCAGCGCAGAAGCATTGCCTTCCAGCACCCGGCAGCGTCCCGCGGTGATGGCGGCTGCGTTCACCTCGGTACTTTTCTTCACCGAGACGGGGGAATAGTCTATTCCCGTCACCGTCCCTTGGGGGCAACGCTTCAGCAGACGTGCCACATTGGCACCGCCTCCGCACCCCACATCGAGGACGTTGGCATCGTCGTTGAGCGTCAGATGAGAGAGGCCCCACTCCGCCAGACGGGCGTGGCCGCCACCGTTCATGCCGTTGACCATCATTCTTCCGAAGAAACCTTCGGGCTTTCGTGTGTTGCTGAAAATCTTGCTTAGTATACCCATAGTTATATTGTTATTTGATTAATTTCTTTGCTATCCACAGTCCGCACTCGGCAGCGACAACGATGGCCACCAAGGCGACAACAAACCACAGCGTGCTCTGCAGCGGAGCCATAGCGTCGGCATAGGCCTGCCCCATCTCCTCGGCGGCACCCTGCAGGTACCACGCCTTGCGCATCCAGAGGTTGATGATTTCTGCAATGTTTCCAAGGGCGAGAATCGGGTATGTGATGCCATCCCTCTTTACAACCATCCGCACCAAATCGCTCAGCACACCGAAGCCGACAATAACGGCAAGACAGGTGAGGTCCACCTCGCCCATGGCCATCATCAGCAAGCCGAATACGGCAGACAACACCGTTCCCAAGCCGAACTTATGCCATCGGAGCGATAGCCAGCGGTAGGGCAAAGCGCCAAGAAACGCACCCAAGGCAGGAGCCAGCATCCAGCATACCGGATGGGCAAAACCAATAAACTCGGCGGCAAACACCGCAACAAAATACAGTACCACGAAACCCGTAGCACCCAAGAATGTCAGTTTTTTATCCATACTATAGCCTTTTTGATTCATGCTGCAAAAATACCGACATCCCCACGACCCCGCAATCCCCAAAAATGAGGATTTTTGCGGCTAACGCACGTACTATTCTCCGCATGGCAACAATTATATTTTGCCAGATGAATAATTTTGTGTACCTTTGCAGCGTGAAATAGATGATATAGTACTATGCCGATAAAAACTTATAAAACTGAGGAACAGCCAATGCCGACATCATCTGAGCATGAGACCGTATATGGATGTGCAGCTGTTGCGCAAGAGAATGTTCCGATAGGAGGCAAGCGCGGACGCCTGTCGGTAGATGAGTATTTCGATGAATTGTGGTCCATGTATTTGACGAAACGTGAGAACCTACAGAATTGAGATTGACGTATCGGCCAGAGCCGACCTTGGCGAGTTGTCCGATTTCTTGGTGGAGAACATGTCAGAAGAAGGTGCATGGCGCTACAAAGAGGCAATGCGGCAGGAGATACTCTCGCTTACCATCTTCGCCGACCTCTATCGTGTCAGCCGTTATGCCGATGTCCGTCGCATACATCCTCAGGCACGGCACATGGTGTCACACAACAAACGATGGGTATATATCTTCCATATTGAGAATGACACAGTGGTGATTGATAGAATTAAAGCGGCAAAAATGATAAAAAGATAATGTGTATCTCTGTAGCGTGAAAATTGATAAAATGATGATGACATAAAACGTAGAAATAGACAAAGACGATATGGATGTAATAATAGGAGCTGTCTTCGTAATCGGTATGATTTTCTTATTTGCGGCCATTTCCGATGCCAAGCAGAAACGGGAAATGAAAGAGTTGGAAAAGAAAGCAGCAGAGAGGCGTATAATTGAAGAAAAAAGACAGGCAGAACTGCGTAAGCAAAGAGAAGAACAAGAAAAACAGAGGCTTGAAGAAGAACGCATTCAGGAGGAATTACGATTTGCTGAAGATCGTAGGCTGGAAGAAAAACGAAAAGCGGAACAGCGCCAATTCGAAGAAAGAGTCAAAAAAGCAAGAGAACATGATCCTGCAACATTTTTCCGTTTAGTCCTAGCACAATATCAAATAGATACCATCTATGCAGATGATATATTGGGAATTGAGGCAAACCTTCCGTCGAAAGACATAGTCCGGCAAATCAACAAGTATAATTACTTAAAAAATGATGGAACAATAAAAGTCCAACTTGACAGAGACTTGCCAAAACTATATGAAAAACATCTTTACACTCTATGCTTAAACACCATCCATGACGCTTTTGCATTAGATACTACCCGATTGGCTAAAAGTATTGTGTATAATGGGTTTGTTGAAGAATATAGTCCTAGAACAGGACAATTAGAAAGAAATCTTATTTTGTCATTGATGATAGATAGAGACACATTTAGTGGAATCGACATTTCTCATGTTGACCCCAAAAAGTGTTTTAAATCATTAAAAGGTGTATCTGCAGCCAAACTAATAGATATTGTTCCTGTGCAACCAGTTCTTCAAATTAATAAAGAAGACCATCGTTTTATCGAAAACAAGGATGTGTCTTTAAACGAAGAAACTAATCTTGCTGCAATGCCATGGGAAGACTTCGAACAGTTGGTTCGTGAGGTATTTGAATTAGAGTTTGCGCAGAATGGTAGTGAAGTTCGAGTTACCCAGGCTAGCCGTGATGGGGGTGTAGACGCGATTGTATTTGATCCCGACCCATTAAGAGGTGGCAAAATAGTCATTCAAGCCAAACGATACACAAATACAGTACCCGTTTCTGCCATTCGAGACTTATATGGAACCGTGATAAATGAGGGAGCCAACTCTGGAATTATTATTACTACTTCCGATTATGGAAGAGATTCCTATGAGTTTGCAAAAGACAAACCTTTGAAACTGCTGAATGGTGGACACCTTTTGGCATTGCTAAATAAGAATGGGCGAAAAGGCTATATCAATCTGACAGAAGCCAAAAATATAACAACAGAACAAGGGTAAATATCATACAAAAAAAATCTTGTGTGAAAGAAGAATTGCTTTTTTGTCGTTATTAGTTTGTTATTTTTTACTAGTATAAGACAGTAAAAAAATCACATGTAACCACAAAGAACCCAACAAAAAAGAGAGACCTTACGTTCTATCTTTTCACATTTTGAGAAGCCACTCAATCACCTTTTTTATGGTGATGGGGTTTTAGAGATGGGGTGTTGCCCGGAGTCTCTTTGTTGTCTCTTTGTCGTCTGTCAGGCTTACCTGTAGACTTTGCAATCCTTTTTGGACCTGGTTTAATACCCATAGTTCTTCAGATTTATTTGGTTAAACAATCATTTTACTTCACTTCCTCGTAGTCGACGGTAATAGTATAGTTATATCTGAGCTGCAAATTCCATTATGGTGAGTATTGCGACTTTGGGCCACTCTATCTGCTTAAGAACACTGAAATGACTGTCATTGGTAACGATATACTCAGCATCAGCGGCAACTGCACAATCGACAAACTTATTGTCATCTACATCCTGTTCTATCAAGCCGAAATGAATGTATGTTTCTTGAAAGTGAGTGGTATGCAGTCGTGCGATAGCTTCCACTACGTTACGGGCTATCTCCCTAGTGGTCTTTTGCGCAAGGATTTCCTCATACTCAATCAATATCTCTGTGTTGACACATAGAGAAATATCCCCACGTAACACCCCCGTCCATACCTTGTGATATGGGCTATTGGTTGGCAATGCCTGAAGAAGACAGTTGGTGTCAAGTACGATTCGACGCATATCGGTAAGGGGTGCGCATGTGCTCTTCGCCCCATTGTTTAATCGTTTCTTCATTGATGGTACCATTGTCCCACAGGGCATCGATTTCCTTCTGTGCCTTTGCGGCAAAGAAATGCGCCACCAAGTCCTTGAACTCATTCAACTCCGCCTCAGAGTTGATGTTCTTCAGGGCATTCAGTAGTTCCAACTGTGCTAATTGAGCGTATGACATATCGTGATTGTTTTGTTTTGATAACGCTTGGCCACAACTTTTATTGTGCTGTAGATAAAAAAGAGGTGCAACCTGATGACTGCACCTCTTTTTGCTTATTGTGGATTTTGTTATCGCGGTGTTCGAATCCGCGGAGCGGTCTTTGGGAGCGCAGCATCCGCAAGTGATGCTTTCTCCGCTTCACTATCGTAAATGTCCACCGGACATTTACTTCACTTCCTCGTAGTCTTTTTTCAAACGTTGACTACTCGTTGGTTACTTCACCTCCTCGTAGTCGACGTCGGTGACGTTGTCGCTGCCGCCTTGGTTGGAGCTACCGCCTTGCTGGCCAGGGTTGCCGCCCATGTTGTTGGGGTCGAATCCGGCACCGGGGTTGGCTCCGCCGGCTTGCTGCTGGGCGTTGTACATGTCCTGCGAGGCGGCCTGCCATGCGGCGTTGATTTTCTCCATAGCGGCGTCAATCTGAGTGACGTTGCGGGCGCTGTGGGCAGCCTTCAGCTCGGTGAGGGCACTCTCGATGGCGCTCTTCTTCTCGGCGGGAATCTTGTCGCCATATTCCTTCAGGTTCTTCTCGCTCTGGAAAATCATGCCGTCGGCGGCGTTAATCTTCTCAATCTCCTCCTTGGCCTTCTTGTCGGCGTCGGCATTGGCTTCGGCTTCAGCCTTCATGCGCTTGATTTCGTCTTCGCTCAGACCGCTGGAGGCCTCGATGCGGATGTTCTGGCTCTTGCCGGTGGCCTTGTCGAGGGCGCTGACATTCAGTATGCCGTTGGCATCGATGTCGAAGGTGACCTCAATCTGAGGTACTCCACGCGGTGCAGGCGGAATGCCTGCCAAGTGGAATCGGCCGATGGTCTTGTTCTGGTTGGCCATAGGACGCTCGCCCTGCAGCACGTGGATTTCCACCTCGGGCTGGTTGTCGGCAGCGGTGCTGAACACCTGGCTCTTCTTGGTAGGAA
>JAEEGF011399212.1_pt1 | contig 73422 bp, 63 predicted proteins | sample 9134171 | NCBI WGS metagenome assembly JAEEGF01 (sample SAMN16246542, study PRJNA631951) | gut metagenome | biome: gut microbiome; feature: rumen; material: AP-attached | host: Bos | place: Iran: Karaj | collected 2018-10 | reverse complement strand
AACTTACTCCTACTTCGTTTCCTTCTATATCTTTCCATGCTTTCCCGCTTAATACTTCCTTCAATCCTTCTGCACTATACTCTACCTTCTCCCCGTTCCTTACATTTGAATCACTTATCGTAAAGTTCCCGTTCTCTAACTTACTTACCGTTATATAATGGTCTCCGTTTACCCATACTATTGCACTTTCCCCTGCTTTCATCCCTTCAATAAATCCATCTATATCCGTAGCATAACCAAAAACTTCTCTCCCATACTCAGCTAACAATGTTTGCATTGTTGCCATACTTGTCATTAATTGATTTTCTCCGGCATTGATTAAGTCCGCATTACTCTTCTCAAATAATCCCGTACTTATTGCTACCAACAATGCCTGCAAGGCTAATACACCTTTGCTTGCCATATCTAAAAATGTACTTACCGCCTGTACGGCACAGTTAACTATATCTCCACCCTGTTCGAAAAATGTTGCCAATAATCCTATTATTCCTTCCTGCTCTTCTTCACTCTTTCCGGCTAACGCTTCTTCTAATCCTTCTTTTACTTCCTCTTCACTTACTCCGCTCTGTTCACTTATCTTGCTTACCACTCCACTATATTCTTCACTTTCTTCTATTTTTTGTTCTTTCTCTTCTTCCGCTTCCGTTACAACTTCCTCAGCTTTCTGTTCCGGTAATCCTATTACTACACTCGTACCCTCTTTTGCTGTTTCTATTTTCTCTTTATTCTCTTCTTCTATTCCTTTTATTACACCTTCTTCCTGTTTCTCTTCTTCTTTCGTTACTTCCGGCTTATATTCCCCTATTACTGTTCCTTTAACTTCTGCTATCTCTTCTGCACTCTTGTCCGCTTTTACTTCCTGTCTGGTTACTTCTCCAATCTTTTCTATCTCTCCTGTCTTCTTGTCTCCACCGCTTACTTCTCCTTTCTCAAACGCTTTCTTTCTGTTTACCAATGCCTGGTAATATACTATATCACTCTGTCCCGCATATCCCAATACCTGCTCTTTCTCTTTGTTATATACCGCTACTACTTTATTTCCTTTACTCTTATCTTTTACTACTCCCGCTTCTTCATCTATCTCGATTATGCTGTCTACTTCTTCTTCACTCATGTTACCTATCGCATTCATCGTGCTTACACCTTCACCGCTTCCCGTCCTCATTGCTTCCTGCGCACTTACCAACCCCACCTCACTCGTGTCTGTCTTTCCCGTTTCTATTACTTGTTCGTTCTTCTCTTTGTTATCTCTGGCTCTCTTTTCACTCTTTGCATATGCCGGTAAACTTATCATGTTTAAAATAAAAAACAAAGCTACAATTATACTTATAGCTTTGTTAAATATTACCAAGTGATTATTTTTTAATCGCATTATAATTCCTTTTTCTTCAAATTTTTACTCCAAAAAGCTCCTCTTTATTATTATATATAATTATATATATCATATACTAGGGTATAGGTATGAAAAATTATTAAAAAAGATGTTAAATTTATGTGAAAAATTACATCTTAAAAAATTACAACAATCTAGATATCCAATTGTTTTAGTGTATCGAAAGTCTTATTATAAAAATCTTTTAAATTATTTTCGTTATTGCCGGTATTCTGAGAATATAATACTATTGAACATTCATCAATAATATTTTCTATTTGTTTTATTAAATCAAGATTAACCGCTCTTTGTTCCAAATCTTTTCTTATTTTATAAGCTGTTAATCCTTCTGCCGATTGACCCAAAACAGATGCAAAATATTCCATTAAACCTTTATACATGTATCCGTAAAATTCGGGAGCATTTTTTGTTTTTTTTGCTTTTTGAAAATATTTTTTTGATTTTTTATATGCTTTTTTGTTATTTAATTTTTGTTGATCTTTGTTGATGTATTCAATATATTTCAAAAATAATCTTATTAAGATATAAAGCAATAGCAATATTCCTAACACAATCCACAATACAGGTTTTTTAATAAAATTGTATGCTTTAACAAAAAAAGAAAGATCTATATTAGGTTGTATTTGATTATTTTCTTTATAGTCGTAAATATCCTTATTCCTTACTGCATTATCAGTTGCGGTACCAGAACTTTTTTTTGCAGATAAATCTTCCGACACATTAACTTTTATATCTTTTGCAGGCAAACTTTTTATTTGTTTTGTCTGCATATCAAAATATTTTTTGGATAAAATTTTTATTTCACCTTCTCCTGCACTTAAAGGCATTATTAAAGTAGTAAATTCTTTTCCTGTTTCTTTATCTCCCTGTTTTATTATTTTTTCCGATGTTTCATATTGTTTTAAATTATCGGACAAAACAAGTTCGGGTTCTTGTATTGTTTTAATGTTCCCGTCACCGGATATTGTTATTTTTAAGTCGAAAGGTTCATTTTCTTTTTTATCTTTTTTATCAACCGTTGCAATCATTTTAAAGTTGCCGACCATACTGATATTTTGAGGAACTTTTAAAACTTTTATATTTATTTCATCTGTTACGAGTTCAACCGTTTTACTTCTTCTAAAAAAACTTGCAAAAAAGTCATCATAGTTTTTAGAAAAATCTTCTATTGAAACAGCAATCATGGATTTATCTATTTTAATATTTCCTTCCTGTTGAGGATACAATTCAGTTGCAACTTCGGTTACAACATAATCTCTTCCGTTAATCTGTATTCTATAATTATTCTGTGTTGTATTACCTGTAAAAAAACCTATAAAACTCGGAGGTTGATACGAAGGATTTGATAACAAATTGACCGATGTATAAAAGGAAAATGTATATATTATTTTTTCATTAATATATGCAGTTTTTTTATCAACTTTGGATTCAACGAAAACAGCTTTGGATGTATCGAAATTATAAACTTGAGAAGATTGTTTTTGTTGCGGAATTTGTGTTTGTTGAACCGGCACAGAACTTACTGTTTTTGCTTGTGACACAGTTATTTTTATCGGATCTGTTTCGTAAGTTTGCCCGTTATAGTCAAGTTTAAAAGACGGGATTTCACATTCTCCTTCTCTCTTGGGACTTAATGTATATATATAACTTAATGTGTTTGTTATTTGTCCGTTAACAATGGACATACTTTTAGATTGTGAAGAGCCGTAAGTATTAAAATCTTTCAGTGTAGGTGCAGAAAAATACGGCAAATTTTTTGAATCACCTTTTATTGATACTGTAAGCTGTAAAGTTTCGTTAAGTGCTACGGAAGTTTTATTTACAGAAGAATTCATTTCTATCGTGTTTGAATACACATATACAGAAATAAAACAAATTATTAAAGTTGTAATTATTTTTTTTATATTCATAATTTTTACCATGTTTTCCCGCTTCTTCCTACCCTTTGTATTGTTTTACCATCTTTTGCATTATCATGATTTTGTTTATCCTGCTTATCAAAATAATCCAAAAGATGTTGATTCGGATTTTGTTTTTGTTTATCTTTATTATCCTGTTTATCATCCTTATTTTGCTGTTTATTTTGTTCATTATTATTTTTATCATTATCTTTATTATCTTGTTGCTCTTTATCCTTATTATCTTTGTTCTCCTTGTTATCTTTTTTATCTTTATCATCTTGGTTTTGATTCTTGTTTTGCTCTTGTTTATCTTTATTGTCTTTATTTTCATTATTATCTTTATTTTGATCGTTTTGTTGTTGATTGTTCTTGTTATCTTTGTTATCCTTATTATTTTTATCGTTTTTATTATCTTTGTTTTGTTGTTGTTCCTGTTGTAAAAATTCAATATTGTGTTTTGCATACATATCGGAACTGTTTAATTTCAAACACTCTTTATAGTAATCCAATGCTAATTTGCTATCTTGATTTCTGTATGCCGTATTTCCCATATTGTATAATGTTACACTTTTTAAGTTCGTATTCTGAGTATTATTCAAAACAACTTTGTAAGTTTCTATTGCTTTATCATATTCTCCTTTTCTGTAATAAGCATTTGCCAAATTATAATTAATCAATGCATCGTTCGTGTCGCTTTCTTTTGCCTTTTCGTAATATTCTATCGCTTTATCAAAATTATTTTTTTGATATTGTTTATTTCCCTTAACCATATTTTCATTTGCATAAGAAAATACGGAAATTAATAAAAATAATAAAATTAAACTTAAACTTTTTTTCATATTCTTTCCAATATTCTAATCTTCCGTTCTTTCAGCCTTTTGCTGTTTTGTTACAGGAATAAGTAAATAGAACAAGAAAAACAACAAAGATACTATTAAAAAATAATAATATCTGTCTTCCAAATTATTGAATATATTTGCCGTTCCTTCAACTTTATCAAGTTTGTTTAATCTTGAAATCAATCCGTTAAGAGATTGATCTTTGTTCATATTATAATATCTTCCGCCGGAAGCAAGTGCAATTTGTTCCAATGTGGAAGAATCTAATTTTGTCACAACAGTTTTACCTTTTTCATCTTTTAAATATTCTTTAAACTGCCCGTTTTCATAAGTCGGAATAGGTTCGCCTTTTTCCGTTCCTATACCGATACAAAATATTTTAGTTTGACTTTCTTTTGCAAGATTTAAAGATTTGTCTAAATCACCGTCAAAACTTTCACCATCGGTAATAATAACAAGAGCTTTTGCGGCAGACGGAATATTTTTTAAACTTTCACAAGCCAAATCTATAGGCGCTGAAATATTTGTTCCGTAAAAAGGAACCGTATCGGTATCCAATGACGATAAAAACATTTCAAAAGCTTTTATGTCGGATGTTAACGGACATTGCCAATAAGCTTGTCCCGCAAAAGCTATTAATCCTATTCTTTGACCTTTCAATTTGTCAGATAAATCTTTAAAAACAATTTTTGCACGAGTAAGTCTATCCGGTTTTAAATCCTGAGCCAACATACTCTTTGATACATCAATTGCTACAACTATATCACTCGATAAAGACTTTGCTTCTACCTGTTTCAATCCCCATTTAGGTCTTGCAAGTGCAAGAACTACAAAACATAAAGCTAAAATAAAAAATATATTTTTTATAAACTTTTTAAAATAATCGGCTGTAGATAACTTGTTCCATAAAATAGAATTTGTAAATTCATTAGTCGTTTTTTTAGATAATTTAAAAGAAAACAGAAAGACTATAGTCACAAACAAAACAACTATTAAGAGTAATAAATTGTTAACATTTTCAAACATTTACTAAGGCAACCTTTTTAAAATTGTAATTTTTAATAAGAATCCTAATATTAAAATCCAAAAAGCAGGCAACAAAAATTTCATAAATTGTTCGTTATAATTAACCGATTTTGTATGTTCGACCGTAGTTTTTTCAAGATTATCTATACTCGAAAAAGCTTTATATAAATCTTTTGAAGTTTGTGCGGAAAAGTATTCACCGTCGGTTTTTGCTGCAATTTCTCTCAATAAATTTTCGTCCAAATCGTTTCCTTGTGCTTGAATTTTTCTTTTTCCCCAAAACAAATCTTCAACTTCATAATAATCTTTTTCACTACCGATACCTACGGTATAAACTTTTATATTATTATCTTTTGCAAGTTGTGCCGCAGTCATCGGACTTATTTCTCCTCTGTTATTTGCACCATCCGTGAGCAGAACGATTATTTTGCTTTTGCTTTCCACTTTAGACAACCTGTTAATTGCTGTTGCAAGTGCATCTCCGATTGCGGTTCCGTCAGCTTTTGTTATTTGTGTATTTATCAAATTAACAAAATTCACAAGGGCATCTTTATCTAAAGTTAAAGGACACTGTGTAAATGCAAGTGAACTAAAAACAACTATTCCCATTCTGTCGTTAACTCTTTTCAATATAAATTCTTTTGCTCTTTCTTTAGCATTTTGTATTCTTGAAACATTAACAGTAGGATCTACGGCTTCCATACTTGTTGACGTATCCATAACCAACATTATATCTATACCGTTTGCTTGAAAAGTTTCATATTTAGAAGAGCTTTGAGGCCTTGCAAGTGCAACTACAACAAGACATATTCCCAAAAGTATCAAAATATCCGGGAGTATTAATAATCTTGTTCTGAAACTTCTTTTATTTCCGAAAAAAGATAACGAAGAAAACTTTAACAAAGGCTTAGAATAATATTTCTCTTTTAAAAAAAATATTATTAAAATCACAGGTATTAAAGTTAATAAATAGATATATAAAAATCTCATAATTTTTCCACAAAATCTTTTGCAATATCAAAGTCTTTTTTTATATCTTCATCTGAAGGTATAAGTTTTGCAAACTTAACAAAGTCACAATTTATTAAATAATTTTTTAACTCTCTGTTATGTTCCGGAGTAATTTTATTTTTCAACATTGAATATAATTCCGTTGTTGTTTTTTCCATACCGTCGACTGAATAAGTTCTTGACACATAAAATCTTACAATATCGGAAAGTTTATCGTAATATTCTTTTATATGTCCTTTCCCCGATAAATCAAGAGCAGCCAATTCTTCCAACTGTTTTAAAGCATACTCTTTCGGCGGTATTGATTGTATTATTTCTTCTTGAGTAGGTTTTCTATTCTTTTTCTTTATATATTTATAAATAAAATATCCGATTATACATAGAACTATCAATATTATTATAAAAGTAAAATACCATAAAAAACCGTGACGGAACTTTACAATTTCCCTGATATCATAAATATCGGTAGAGGGCTTATTAGGATCTAAAACAGATTTTATTTCTATAGGTAAAGCGGTTGTTTTTACGAATTTTTTTTGATTTGTATCCGTGTAAGGAATTTCTACCGATAATAACTCAACTTTTCCTGCTTTATATGCAGCTAAAATAAAGTCTACACTGTTGTCTTGTGCAGCTTTAACATTTAACAATTCAAAATCGCCGAAATTTGCTTCGGACAACTTTACTTTATCCAAGGAATCAATTGTCAATCCTTCGGCCTTTATATTAAGAACAACTTTGTCACCAACGGTGATATTGTCCTGTGGTGATAAAGTTTGTTCAAAAGCACATATATTAACAACCGATATTATAAATAATAATACTACAGTTACTGTTTTCCTGACAAAACACATTTGATTATTTATAAAAACAAAATATTTTTATTCGTTATTGCTTTTTTCTTTTGCTGCTTTTGCTTCGGCCTTAGCTTTTTCCTTTGCTGCCTTGGCTTCAGCCTTGGCATTCTCTTTTTCTGCTTTTATCTTTTCTTTTGCTGCTTTTGCTTCAGCCTTGGCTTTTTCTTTTGCGGCCTTAGCTTCGGCTTTAGCTTTTTCTTTTTCTGCTTTTATCATATCTTTTGTTTTTTGTTTCTCTTTATCAATATTTTCTATTTCTTCTTTAACTTTCGTTTCGGCAACATCCGCATTATCATTTACAACGGCAAATAAAGTTTGAGAAGACACGTTAACCTCTGTCACGGCTTCAGGTTCGTTTCCTGTTTGATTATTCATACTGTCATCAACAAATCTGTCTCGGATATCTGAATCGTCGGTAGTATTGACTATTTTAGGAGCAACAAAATCGACATTCATTTCTTTCAATTTCATTATTGCATTTTTATTTCCTTTGGCAGCCGACATTTTCAACCATTTTTTAGCTTCATTTTCATTTTTCGTCACACCTTCGCCCTCAGCATACATACAACCTATAATGCACTGTGTATCTGAATCATTTTTTAATCTGTTATACTCCTTATAATAGTCCATGGCTTCTTTGTAATCTTTTTCAACTTCGTAGCCGTTATAATACATATCACCCAACATATAAAGTGCATCTTTATTTCCGTTAACCATTGCCCTTCTGAAATATTCCAAGGATGCAACCCGATCCATTTTACCGGTTTCCCCGGTGTAATATATCATGCCTAATGAATATTCCGCATCGGCATTTCCTTGATTTGCCGCTTCATCATACCACTTCAAAGCTGCTTTATAATTTCTTCTGTCGTAATAATAATTGCCTAATTCATTTTGAGCCTTTGCATATCCCTGATTTGCCGACTCTTTATAATAGTAAAGAGCTTTTTCTTCATCTTTTTTTGTTCCTTTCCCGTTTTGATACATTTCCGCTAAACAAAATTGTGCTCTTTTATCACCCTGCTCCGCAGCTTTTTGATACCACTGAAAAGCTTTTTTGTAATTTTTTTCAACTAACCTGCCGTTATAATAGAGATCTCCAAGATAATATTGCGCTTCATAATATCCGTATGCTGCGGATTCTTCGTAATATTTTAAAGCTTTTTCATCATTTTTTACTGTTGCCCTCGCATTTTCATGCATTTCACCCAAATAATATTTTGCTTCACCTACTCCCTGATCGGATGCTTTTTGATACCATTTAAAAGCTTCTTTGTCCGTTTGATGAACATCTCCGGAACCGCTTGCACATAAACCTGCCAACTCATATTGAGCTCTGGCATGGCCCTGAAGAGCTGCTTTTTTAAACCACTCAAAAGCTTTAACATAATTTTGGCCTACTCCGTCGCCATTAAAATATTTCATTCCTATTTCATACTGAGCATTAGCATTTTTTTCATTTTCGTTAATAACATCAGCCGAAATATAAACGGCACAAAATAAAAAAAACACAGTAATAACAAAACTTATAAATTTCTTCATATTTCCTCCAAAAATATAATTTTTTAATAATGTTTTAATGCTTTTTGTTGCCTTGCTTTAAAAAATTTTATTAATTCCGATATATAAGGTTTATCCGTATATATGTTCATAACATCCGTTTTGGCGGTTTTAAACATTTCGTCCAAAAAGATATTATGCTTTTCTAAATTACCATAATACTCGTTTCTGCATTCTCTTGAAGAAAAATCTATATCACTAAAAAGACCTGTTTCGGCATCCTGCAGTCTAAATATTCCTCTCTCAGGTATATTTGTTTCTTTGGTATCCGATACTTTTATGCATACCAAATCATGTTTCTTTGCAGTAACTTTTAACATGCTATCAAAATTTTTATCGTAAAAGTCGGATATAAGAAAAACCAATGCTTTTCTCTTACATAATCTGTTTAAAGATTTTAGAGCCGTTTCAATATTTGTTTTATTGTTTTTAGGCTCATAACTCAAAATTATATCTATAAGTCTCAAAATATGTTTTTTATTCTTTTGAGGTTTTATATACTGTTCAACAACATCAGTAAAAGCAAGAAGCCCGGCCCTGTCTCCGTTTTTAAGAGCGGAAAATGCAAGTACGGCCGTAAGTTCCGCAATCAAATCATTTTTGGTAATATTTTTACTGCCAAATAGTCCCGAAGCGCTTAAATCAACAACAAACATTACAGTTTGTTCTCTCTCTTCGTCATACTTTTTTATGTAAGGTTTATTTCTTCTTGCAGTAACATTCCAAGATATTCTTCTAACATCATCTCCGGGCACATATTCTCTTACTTCACTAAACTCTAAACCTTGTCCTTTAAAAACGCTATGATATTTTCCGGAAAAGACATCATCAACCAGTTTCTTTGATCTAAGTTCTATCTTCTTTATTTTTGATAATATTTCAGATTTTAAAAGCAATTATCTGTCTCCAAATCCAATATTAAAAATCAAATTCTACGGAACTTCAACACCATCAAAAATTTGTTTTATTATATCATCACTTGTAAGTTCTTGTGCATCCGCATCGTAAGTTGTAAGAACTCTGTGTCTTAAAACATCAATACCTATATCTTTAATATCTTCGGGAGTTACAAAACCTCTTCCTTTCAAAAATGCAAGAGCTTTACCGGCTCTGTTCAAATTAATTGTTGCTCTTGGTGATGCTCCGAAAGCTATAAGATTTTTTAGATTTTCAAGTCCGTATTTTTCAGGCTTTCTCGTTGCAATGACAATATCAACTATATAATTTTTTACTTTATCATCAACATATATTTCATCAACAGCTTTTTTTGCTTCTTCCAAGTCCTGTAAAGTTATAACGGGATTTACATCTATTTTCTTTCTTGTTGAATATCTTTCCAAAATAGTTCTCTCTTCCTGTTCGGTAGGATAATCCAATTTCAGTTTAAGCATAAACCTATCCACCTGAGCTTCAGCCAAAGGATAAGTTCCTTCCTGTTCTATAGGATTTTGAGTGGCTAAAACCAAAAAAGGATCGGGCAGGGGATATGTTACATCCCCGATAGTTACCTGCCTTTCTTGCATTGCTTCCAAGAAAGCACTTTGAACTTTAGCAGGTGCTCTGTTAATTTCATCAGCCAATATAAAATTTGAAAAAACAGGACCTTTCTTTACATTAAAATTTCCTTCTTTAGAATCGTATATAAGTGTTCCTGTTAAATCCGAAGGTAATAAATCCGGTGTAAATTGAATTCTTTTAAAATCTCCGGAAACAGCTTTTGCCATGGTATTTACGGCCAACGTTTTTGCAAGTCCCGGAACGCCTTCCAATAATATATGTCCGTCAGATAAAAGGCCGACCAACATTCTCTCCAAAATATAGCTTTGTCCTACTATAACTTTTGACACTTCGCTTAACAGTCCCATAATAGCCAAAGATTGTTGTTTTACTTTTTCATTTAAACTTTTAATATCAATACTTTCCGCCATTTTTAACTCCTTCTACAACCATCGTAATTTTGAAGGCCGAATATCTTATTCCGCCAATATTTCAAGAACCTGTTTTACTTCCATATTCATACTTATTCCCAGACTTTGCGCTTTTGCGGTTAAAGCAACAACATTGGAATTGAGCATATCTTCTATTGTCTTAACTCCCGTCACAATACAAGCAACATCATTTCTTTTTTGTGCTGTATTAATATTTAAATATCCGCACATTATATAACCTTTCTTACCGGTAATAACCAACAATTTGGTATCGTCACATAAATCTAATTCTATTCCTTTAAAAACCGAATTTTTAACTTTAATTTCTTTTTGTATCATTTTTTCCCTCTTTCACAAATCTTCTTAAATTATACCGTCCATGATAATACATTAAAATTTTTTGTAGGTTTCGGAATAACCACTGATGATTGATACGGCCACCTTTCAACTTCCATATTATCTTTATCTACACTGACGGTAAATTCTATATTTTTGTAATCTTCAGGTAAATTTAAAATATTCAATGGAATTTTCAATTCCATAACAGATTTAAACTTTATATTTTCAAGAGATAAATTTGTATCTTGTTTTGTTTGTTCATCAAAAAGATTAAAATCAACGACATTATGATTAATATCGAATTTGCAATAAACTTTAACCTTTACAGGATTCAAAAAATTAATATTAAAACTAAAATTTTCTATTTCTTTTGAATTTTGCTCTATATTCAAATTCAATGCCAAATATATGTTTTCCAAATCAAAACCGAATTTAAAAGATTTCAGTGTAGTTGCCACTTGGTGCATTGAACCGCCGCTATGACCTACGACATACATTCCGGCTCTTTTCCATTCGAAATAATTTGTTATTTCTCCGTCTATAATCGGCGTTATAAGATTTGTTGGCATAACAAAATTGGAATTTTTATTATTTAATGAATTGTTTTGTCCTTTAATAGCTTTATACAAATAGTCAGGTATCTTTTCACCTAACAAGGAATATATTGCCATTAAGTGTTGTCTAAACAATGAGTCGAACATTCCGTCATTACCGGAAGAATGATCGTCACCATACCACCAATTCCAATCCGAACCTTCGGCAGCATATAAAATCTGCCAAACTTTCTTTTCTAAATCACTTCCGGAAAATTCCGGATGATTTTTTGTATAGTCGACTATAAAATCTCTTGTTTGGCCAACATATTGCCAAGAAGTATTATCTTCGTTATGACCTATCCATATACCGAAATTTCCGTTTATCCAAGAACCTGCCATCAAGTGTGTAAGCGTATCTTTGGGCGGAAATCTGTTTAAATAATCGGTAATAGTTACGGTTTCAATTTCTTCATCGTTATTTAATGCGGAATATAATTTGGATAAAAAATCTCTTCCGTCATTTTGATAATATTCCCAACAATTTTCCCCGTCAAGTATAACGGAAACCAAAGGAGCTTCATATTCTTCCCTTGCATAATCACCTATATTTTTTATTTTCGTCATAAAATCTCTAACTGCATCGTCCGGATTCCATTTTGAATAGACAAATCCTATCGAATCAGATAAGCCGTGATCTCTAAAAATCATATTTACATGTTTTCCATCAACGGAAACATTATAAGGTCTAAATAAATATCTTCTGTTTTCACAAGCTCTTTTGTAACTGCCGCACAATATTGCTTCATCGGTAGCAAGCCATTTTATTCCGTTATCCGAAACAATTTTAACTACTTCATCACAAACGGAACCTTCGGACGGCCACATTCCCGTAGGTTTTCTGCCGAATAATTTTTCATAATAATCTATTGCTTTTTGAACATGCCAAACGGCATCTTCCTTATGAGAAAATCTTTTTTTAGGTAAAACTATATTCGGAGTTGCATCCAAAGCATTGTTTGTATCACACAACAACGGCATTATAGGATGATAAAAAGGTGTTACGGAAACTTCTATCTGTCCTCTATCTTGCAATTCTTTATGTTTCTGAACTATCTTTCCGCAAATTTCAAGTTGCTTATCTATAAGTTTATGTTTTTCATCTTCGGTAAAATCTCTTCCCTTTATATAAAGGGAATTTATAAACTCGTCATGTTTTCTCCAATATGGATCAAACCAAGACAAATTAAACCAAACCTGCAAATCTCTTATATCTTCATTTTTAAAATAATTTAAAATTCTTCTTACATCGGCTTCACTTGTTTGTTTGCCTCTCTTTTCCAACAATTGATGATACCTGTTATAAGGAAAAACCATTGTTTCCCAATTTGCCATAAAGAAATTCATTAAAATAAAAACTTTTTCTTCATCGGAAAGTTCCAAAACAGGTTTTAAAGTCAATTCCAAGAATTTATCTTGTGCGATTCCCTTGGAATACTCGTCAAGTTGAATCAATAGGGATGGTACTAAATTTATATTCGCTTTTACTTTCGGATAATCGTCCAAATTTGCAACCATATCATAGTAATCCTTTGTTGCATGAAGTCTTACCCAAGGTAATTCATAAGTATTATTTAACGGATTTTTATAGATAGGCTGATGTTGGTGCCATAAAAAAGCCAAATAAACTTTTTTCATTATAATCCGCCTCGATTTTTATTTCAATTTTTCATTTGCTCTTTCGGCATAAACTGTTCCTGCAAATTTATCGGAAATATCTTTATATACATTTTTGGATTCTTCCTCTTGTCCGGCTAACTCATACATTCTTGCTAATGTTTCCATCACGGAAGGAACCAAATAATTATCCGGATATTTTGTCAAAAATTCTTTTGCAACGGAAATAGCCTGTTCCGGATTATTGTTGTTATCATAAACGGAAATCAACAACGGATAACCTATGGGACGAACTGTTTTAGGGTTTGCATTTTCTATATAATTTTTCAAAACAGTTTCCGCTTCATCATATTTTTTTTGAAATATTAAATTACCTGCTTTTATTATAACTGCTCGAGATGCGGAAGAAGTCTTGCCGTAAGTGTTGATTATATCATCTATTAAAGTCATTCCCTGATCCAAATTTCCGGAAGCAATAACTTGTGCAGCCATATTTAATTTATCGGATGCAGCAATATTTACCATTTTTACTCTGATACAAACAAATGTTATAATCAAAGCTATCACAGCAATGATTACAACCGTCGTAAAAAAGGGTTCTTTGTGTTTTTTTATCCAATTAATAACATCAATTATTACCGCATTTTCTTGTCTTTCCTGTTCCATTTTCATCCTCTACTTTTTTAAATCAACAATTTCATAAGAATTTTGTTGCATAATATTAAAATATTCCAACTCTAATCCAGATTGTTTTAGAGTATTTTCTATTTTTGTTTTATCCATCAAATTTTCCGGTTCATGAGAATCTGTATTTAATACAAGTTTTGCTCCGCATTCCAATGCCAAAGACGCAACTTCTTTATTTGTAGCATTGTGACCGCATCTTGTTGTAATTTCCAAACAAACTCCGTTGTCTCTTGCAAGTAAAACATCTTCTTTGGTTATGTGACCGGGATGAGCAAGAATATCTATACCGGCCTGAACGGCATAATGATTTGTTAAAGGAGGTACAGTCTCCGCAACAGTTTCTCCGTGAACAACAATAATTTTTGCTCCCAAATCTTTACATTTTGAAGCCATATCTTTTATAAGTTTGGGCGGAACATAAGTTATTTCCACACCGGGAAGAACCCGGATATCATATTGTTCCTGCAATATTTCGGCCACTTTAATAATTCTCGGAATAACATAATCATAAGTCGAATAATCAACATGATCCGTTAATGCAATTGTTTTGTATCCCTTAAACTTTGCTCTGTACACGAGTTCGCTGGGTAACAAAACTCCATCAGAAAATAATGTATGTGTGTGTAAATCTATCATATCTTGATATTATACCATTTTTATTAATTTTTTATAACCGTTCCGTTAAGATTTTTTATACCGCTTACACCATCAACAATTAAAACTTCTTGTACACCTTCTTCTACAGCCTTTTTACAACTATTTATCTTTGGTATCATTCCGCCGGTTATAACTTCATTTTTTATCAGTTCATCTACTTCGGAAACTTTTATTTCCTTTATCGTTTTTTTGTCTTTGTCCAAAACACCGGCAACATCAGTAAGGAAAATAAGTTTATCTGCTTTAAAAGCTATTGCTATATTTGTTGCAAGTGTATCGGCATTTATATTCAATGCATGTGTATCTTTTGCCATGCCTACCGAAGATATTACCGGGAAAAAACCGCCATTTATTAAAGTTTCTATTAAACTTATATCTATTTTTGTCGGTTCACCTACAAAGCCTAATTCTTGTTTTACATCACAAACTGCAATTGCTCCGTCCCTTGCCGATATTCCTACAGCTCTTACACCGCAATTTATAAGTTCCGCCATAAGCATTTTATTCACTTTTCCGCTTAAAGCCATTTCAACTGCTTCCAAAGTTTGTTCATCGGTATATCTTAAACCGTTAACAAACTTAGATTCAATGTTTAACCTTGAAAGAAGATTGTTTATCTCCGGTCCGCCACCATGGACAAGAATTATTTTATTATTCTTTGAAATTTCCGCTAACTCTTTTATAAATTTCTTTTGAGCATCTTTATTTTTTGTTAAACTTCCACCAAATTTTATTACGGAAACAGATCTCATTTATTCCTCCGAAATCCAATTTTTTTTATCTGTCGGAATACTGTTGCAATATTTTTCTATATCTTGCAATTTCGTGAATTTCTCTTATATCCGATGCAATTTTTATATTTTTTTCGTTACCTAAATTAGTGTGTCTTACTTTAAAACCGGTCAATACTTTTGTTAATGTATTGTTATTATTTTGTGTCACGGAAAACAACGGAGAAATTTTAAAATTTCTTGCAGATTTATCGACTGCAGCCAATTCCGCCTTTGTCATATCGGAACAATCAAACTTCAAGTTATATATAGATATTTCCCTGCTTGTATATGTTATTTTTATAAATATACATTTTTTAGTCGGATTTAATTTACTTAATGAAAGTATTTTTATTTTATTATCTCCGCTGTCACCTTTAAAAAGTCCTGTTTGAAAATATTTTAATTTATCTACAAATGGTTTGAGAACTTCAGCCATTGAATTTAAAGTTTTATTATCGCTTTTAGCTGCAGCATCCTCATCGGCATCTTTTGCATATTGGATAAAATCCAAATTTTTATCTGTTTCAAAAAAGACTTCGTTATTTGATTCCAACAAACTTTCATAATTATTCAAAAGTTCTGCCGTTTCTTTTTTTACTTTAGCAGCTTCATCAGTTACTTTTTGAATTGAAACTCCGTCGGATACATTCATCCAGTCAATCATATATTTCTTTGCCTGATATTCTATTTTTTTTGCCTTAATTCTGTTTTCAAGTTCTATCCTTTTTATACCGTCTTCTTCCGCTTCAAACATTCTTTGCAATGCGGCAATCTCTTTTCCGTTCTGCTCTTTAAGAATTTCAAGTTCGTATTCTTTTCTTATTTGTTCTTCATCTTTGTTTTCTTCTTCATTATAATTATCAATATTCGTATTTACTGAAAACTTTGTATGTGAATTTACATCTAAATCTATAAATTCTTCATGAAAATCTTCATCTTGACAAAAACAAGGTAATGCAAACAATATCAATATAAAACTAAAAAAAAGTTTTTTCATTATATTTTCCCCCTACATGAGATCCGCAATTGTTACTTTAAAATCGTCTTCTTTAATTTTTAAATGGCTATACTTGCATGTTTGCTTAAAATCACAATAAGCACAGCCCTCTTTATTTGGTTCAAAAATATTATTATTTATTTTTTCGGCAACTTCAACAGACAATTTCAGTGCATTATTTATTTGTTCTTCACTTCTTGTCGTATAAATTTTTTTGTTATGAGATAAAAAGTATATTGCAATTCTATCGGGAACAAAACCGAGTGCAACCTTACATGCATGGCAATACAAACTCAATTGTAAATCTTTGTCTATTTTTTCTTGTTCCCATATAATTCTATGAGTTTTATAATCCACCAATTCTCTTGTTCCATCTTCATATTCATCGATTCTGTCTATTATTCCTATAAAAGGATATCCTCCTATTTCCGATTTAAAATTATGTTCAGTGGAAATTCTTTTAGGCGGATATTTACCGTAGGTATTCCAAAACTCTTCCAAAATTTTCAATGCTCTTAAATAATTTACATAAGCTTCTTGATTATTTTCGTAACCGCTGCTTTCCCAACAAACATTTAAACTGTCTTTTAAAGCTTCAAAACTGTAAACGCCTTTTTTATAAAAGACATCCAATGTTTTATGAACGGAATTACCGAAAGATATGTCCCCGTTTAAAGGAATATACTTGTTTTCCAAATATATCAATTTATATTTATGAGGACAAAACAAATATGTGTTTATTCTTGAATAACTTATTTTAAAAGAATTATCTCTCACTTTTATATCATCCTGTAAAAAGCAACTACGGTGTCACCGTATTTTTCCGTTCTGTAATTATCTAATCCGGCAACTGTTCCCACCGGTTCTTTCATATGCCTTTGAGAAATAACAATACCGTTTTCTTTAAGCATGGAAAACAATACAACATTTTTCAGTGTCGGATATGTTAAAGCCAACGCTTTTTTATCTCCGTCTTTGTACGGCGGTCCCATAAAAATTATATCGTACTTATTTTGAAATTTCGGAAATCCTTTTACCACATCGCATTTTATTATATCTGCTCTATCTTCAAAGCCGAGCATTTTTAAGTTATATTTTACAAGAGATATGGATTTATCGCTTATCTCGGCAAAAACCACTCTCTTTGCGCCTCTTGAAAGAGCCTCTATTCCGACAGAACCTACACCCGCGTACAAATCAAGAAATAAACTATCGGGTAATACAGGCGTAATAATATCAAACACGGATTTTTTCATCATACCGAGCATCGGTCTGATTGAAAAATCTTCTTTCGGTAAAGTTTTTAGTTGTCTGCCTCTTGCAGTTCCCGCAATAACTTTTAACATAATAAAATCCCAATGTTTTATGACTATTATTTTACTATTTTTGTATTAAAGTTTAAAGATTTAAAAGACAATTATTTTTGTTTCGGAAACTTTGCAAAAAAAAGTCCTAACTCAAATAAAAGATAAGTTGGAACAAACAATAAAATTTGAGAAACCACGTCCGGTGGAGTAAGTATTGCCGCAACAATAAGAAGTATTACAACAATATAAGGCCTTTTGTTTTTTAAACTATCCAACGATATAATATCAAATCTAACCAAAAAGTATATTGCTATCGGAAATTGAAACATTAAACCGAATGCCAACATAAGCCAACCGGAAAGCACTATAAAGTTACTTATTCCCAAGATAGGTTTAATTTGTTCGGTTGCAAAACTCATGGAAAATTTCATTATCAACGGCAACACAAAACCGACACACATTGCCACACCTAAAATAAAAAGAAAACTTGAACAAAATACTGCAGTTTTTACAAATTTTTTTTCTTTATCATATAATGCCGGAAGTAAAAATTGCCATATTTTATAAATTATATAAGGAAATCCCAATACAAAAGCAATAACAAAACCTATTTTTAAATTTAAAATAAAAACTTCCATTGGAGAGAAAAAATTTAATTGTGCATTATCAACAGGAAAGCTCCAGCGTACCAACCAATCGATACAATATGGAGCTAAAAAATAACCTATTGGAAACAAAATCACTAAACAAACAACTATTGAAAGGATTGTTTTTCTTAATTCGGATAAATGATAAGCTAATTTTTCTTGTTCGTTTTCTGCCATTTATAAATTACTTATCTGTTTTTTCTTCCGATTTTATATCTGATGTTTGTTGTTTCTTTTCGGATTCCGTTTTATCGGCTTCCTCTTTAATTATATCATCAGATTCTTTTTTTAACATTTCTTTTGCTTTTTTATACTCGTGACCGGCTCTTGCTATTGCCTTTACCAATTCCGGAATCTTTTTTGCTCCGAAAAACAAAATTACTATAACTATAAGAATTACAACTATTTCAGAAAAACCCAACCCCATAATTTTACCTCCGAAAAACAGCAATTAAACAATTTTATTTTATTGTTGCAGGATCTGCTATATAACCTTTAATTGCAGATGCCGCAGCTACAGCAGGACTTGCCAAATAAAGTTCGGATTTTGTGTTTCCCATTCTTCCTACAAAATTTCTGTTTGTAGTAGAAACACATTTTTCACCGTTGGCAAGAATACCCATGTGACCGCCTAAACAAGGTCCGCATGTAGGAGCGGAAATTATTGCTCCAGCTTCTATAAATATTTTCATTAAACCTTCTTTTAGTGCATCGGCATAAACTTGAGGTGTTGCAGGTATAATAATCGTTCTAACATTACTGTTAACTTTTTTACCTTTCAAAATTGCTGCCGCAACTCTTAAATCTTCAATTCTTCCGTTTGTGCAAGAACCGATAACAACCTGATCTATATAAGTCTTTTTTACCGATTTTGCAGCTTTTGCATTTTCGGGTAAAAACGGCGTTGCTATCTGCGGATAAATTTTTGAACAATCTATCTCGATAACATTTGCATATTTTGCATCTTTATCACTCTCATAAACTTTAAATTTTCTTAAAGCTCTTTTTGATACATAATCCAATGTAATTTTATCTACGGGAAAAATTCCGGATTTTCCGCCGGCTTCGATAGCCATATTTGCCATTGTAAGACGATCTGACATTTTTAATTTCTTTATTACTTCACCGGTAAATTCCATTGTTTGGTACAATGCACCGTCAACACCGATTTTTCCTATTGTATAAAGAATTAAGTCCTTACCGCTGACAAATTTATTTAATTTCCCTTTTAAAACAAACTTTATTGATTGCGGCACTTTTAACCAAACTTTACCGGTTGCAAGAGAGGCTCCGACATCTGTTGAACCTACACCCGTTGAAAATGCTCCCAATGCTCCGTAAGTACATGTATGAGAATCTGCCCCGATAACAATATCCCCCGGAACAACTATTCCTTTTTCCGGAAGTAAAGCATGTTCTATACCTACATTACCGCCTTCATAGTAATGTTTTATTTTTTCTTTTTTCGCAAACTCTCTTACGAACTTAACATTTTCTGCCGATTTAATATCTTTGTTAGGAGTAAAGTGGTCCATAACAAGAGCTATTTTATTTTTATCAAAAACTTTCTTTTTTCCGGTTTTCAAATACTCTTTTATTGCAAGAGGAGCAGTAACATCGTTAGATAACGATATATCAACTTTCGGCTCTATAAATTCACCCGGGACCACAACTTTTTTACCGCAATGAGCAGCCAATATTTTTTCTGTTATTGTTTGACCCATTTTATTTCTTTCCTCCGAATTGCATTATAACTATTTTGTTTACGGCATGAATATAAGCATTTATACTTGCCTCAACAATATCGGTAGACATACCTTTACCTATATAATTTGCTCCGTTATATTTTACTTTAACGTTTACTTCACCCTGAGCGTCTTCACCGCTTGAAACAGCTCTTAAGGTATAATCTTCCAAATCTACAATAATTCCCGTAATTTTATCTATTGCCTTATATGCAGCATCTACAGGTCCTGAACCGCATGCCGCCTCCTGTAGAATTTCTTTCTTGTTTTTAACGGTTTTTACAAGTCTTATTGTCGCCGTAGGAATTACACCTACACCGGAAGTAACATTTACGTAATCCACCGTGTATACTTCCTTAACGCCGGAAACAGATTGCTCAACCAACGAGTTTATATCGTCATCGAATACACATTTTTTCTTATCTGCCAAAAGTTTAAATTTTTCAAATAATTGTTCCATAACTTCCGGTTGCAATTTGTATCCTAAATCTTTCAATCTCTTAAAGAAAGCATGTCTGCCGGAATGTTTTCCCAAAACCAAAAGACTTTCGGGAACTCCAACATCTTGCGGAGACATAATTTCATAAGTTCTTTTATCTTTTAACATTCCGTCCTGGTGAATACCGGATTCATGTGCAAAAGCATTTATACCGACAATTGCTTTGTTAGGTTGAACCGTTATTCCGGTTAAATTGGAAACTAATTTACTTGATTTATAAATTTCTTTCGTTTTAATGTTATAACTTACGGGATAAAATAAAGGTTTTGTTTTTATTGCCATTACAATTTCTTCTATTGCGGCATTACCTGCTCTTTCTCCTATACCGTTAACCGTACATTCTATTTGTCTTGCTCCGTTTTCTATTGCAGCAAGAGAGTTTGCAACACCCAACCCTAAATCGTTATGACAATGAACACTTATAACGGCTTTATCTATATTTTTTACTCTCTGTTTTATTGTTGCTATTAATTTCCCGAATTCCGACGGAATAGAATAACCTACCGTATCGGGAATATTTACCGTTGTTGCACCTGCAGCAATAACAGCTTCCACTATCGAGCATAAATAATCAACATCACTTCTGCTTGCATCTTCCGCAGAAAACTCTACATCGTCACAAAAGCTTTTTGCAAGTTTTACGGCATTAACCGCCATATCAAAGACCTGTTGTCTTGTTTTTTGTAATTTCTTTTCTATGTGTAAATCCGATGTTGCTATAAATGTATGAATTCTCGGTTTTTTAGAATATTTTATTGCATTCCAACAAGTTGTAATATCTTTTGTATTTGCTCTGGAAAGACCGCAAATTACGGGGCCTTTAACTTGTTGTGCAATAGATTTTACGGATTCAAAATCTCCCTGGCTTGAAATAGGAAATCCCGCTTCTATAATATCTACATTCATTGCAGCAAGTTGCTGTGCAACCAATAACTTTTCCTGAAAAGTTAAACTTGCTCCGGGAGATTGTTCTCCGTCTCTTAATGTTGTATCAAAAAAAACTACCGTATCTTTTTTATTTTTCTTTACCATTTTTAGTTCCTATAATTATTTATTTTTTTCAGCTCATCAATTTTTTTGTTATACAAACAAATAAATAATCAGCTATTGTAATCGCCAATTTCCCAAAAAACCTATATGTAAAAATTTTAATATTATTTTATTTATCTTCATTGTTATTTTCTTTTTTATTTTTAGATAATGCTTTTCTTATTTTATAACCTCTAATTAAAAGAACAACAAAACCTGACAATATGTAGAGTAAAAATATTATAAAAATTGTATTTTGCGGATAAGCACAAATTAAAGCAACAAATACCACTGCCAAGAAAAATACTTGTATAGATTTAGGCCTTGTCCATTTAATATGCTTAAATGCTCCGTAAGGAACCGTGGACACCATTAAAAACGCAAGCAACAACATTATTATCGGCATAGCATTAAAGAAAAACGGCATCTTTTTCATGAGTAAAGGAATAGAGTTAAAATTTAAAACGGTACCGTCAAAAATCTCATAACTTAAAACAAAAGATGCTATAAGTCCGGCCGAAGCAGGAGTGGGAAGCCCTGAAAAAGTATCACTTTTAACTTTATTTTCATCGGGAGGCTCCATAGCTTTAACATTAAATTTTGCAAGTCTTGTAGCACTTGCAACAACAAATATAACGGCAATCGCAATACCTGCATTTCCCATGGTATTCAAAACTAATTGATATATTAAAACAGCAGGTGCAACACCGAAAGATACCAAATCGCACAATGAGTCAAATTCCATACCGAATTTGCTCATTGTTTTTGTAAGTCTTGCAACTCTGCCGTCACTCATATCAAACAAGATTGCAAGTATTATAAACCATGCGGAAGCATTAAAACTTCCCTTTATGGCATAAATTATAGAAATAAAACCGGATGCTAAATTTCCGGCCGTAAACATACTTGGTAAAACATATAAACCTTTTCTTAAAGAAGGCATCTTTTTCTCCATTATAAAAAATTTGCTTCGCAAATTTTTTGAAGAACGGACGTATGGATGTATAGATGTATAAACTAAAAATTACTCTGTATTTTTAAGATGTTTTTTGCAAAACAAAAAGTTTCTATACTTCTATCCCTCTATACTTCTATTCCTCAACAAAATGCTACGCATTTTGTTTTATTATTGCAAATATACTAAGACCTGCGGTTACTTTGTCCCCTTCTTTTACTCTAACATCACAACCTGCAGGCATAATCAAATCCACCTGAGAACTAAACTTAATAACACCTATTTTATCACCTTGTTTTACAATGTCATCCGGTTTTACCCAAGCGACACATCTTCTTGCAAGAACACCGGCAATTTGTTTTACTATATAAGTTCCGTTTTCATTTTCTATGGTAATAATATTTTGTTCGTTTTTAATATAAGCTTCCGGCAAATGTGCTTTCAAAAATTTTCCGGGTTTATGTTCAACGGATTTTACTGTTCCGGAAACAGGTGATCTTTGTAAATGAACATTTGCTACCGACATAAAAACTCTAACTTCTGTTTGTCCGTCTTCATTTTCTATTACATTCATTACCGTTCCGTTACACGGAGACAGAATAAACTTTTCATCAGCATTTATTGTTAAATTCGGATCTCTGAAGAATAACAAACAACCTATCGCCAATAAATAAAATATTATAGCCAACGGTGCAAAAAAAACATTAACAACTATGCCGACTATAAGAAAGCCCAAAATAAAAGGATAACCTTCTTTAACTATTTTCATAATTTCTCCAAAAACAACTATATATTTTAAAAGTATATTTTATCAAATTGACCGATATTATTCAAACCGCAAATACACTATACTTTTTTAATTTGATTTGTTTTATATTCCTTTATATCGTTTTCCGAAAATTCAACTTTTACGGTTTCTTTTATACAATCTATAGAAACAAGTTTTCCCTTCCCTTGAGGAGTGGAAACCATAGAGCCGATTTTAGGACAACATTGTTTTACTTTAACATAATTATCATATTCGTAAGCCAAACAACACATCAATCTTCCGCAAAGACCGGAAAGTTTTGCGGTATTCAAAGATAAATCCTGATCTTTTGCCATATCTATCGTCACGGAAGAAAAATCTTTCAAAAATATTTGGCAACATAACTGTTTACCGCACACACCTACACCGCCGACAATTTTAGACTCATCCCTGACACCTATTTGAACCATTTGTATTCTTGTTTTTAAAGAGTGAGCCAAATCTTTTATTAATTCTCTGAAATCTACTCTGGTTTCAGAAGTATAATAAATAAAAAGCTTTGTTCTGTCGAAAGTATATTGAACACAAGTTAATTTCATATCAAGCTTATGTTCCTGGATTTTTTTTGAAACGGTTATTCTTGCTTGTGTATTTTTATTTTCATTGTTCACAAGTCTTTTTAAATCGTTTTCGGTAGCTATTCTTAAAACTTTACCGATATACATATCTTTTGACGGCTGTATGTTTTTTTCTTTTTCACAAACAACACCGAATTCTGTTCCGTGTTCGGTTTCAAGTATAACTTTATCGTTTAAATTTACGGTATATTTGCCCGTTTGAGCATAAACTTTATCTTTTATTCTTCTTACTATAACTCCAACTACCATTGGCATAACTTATATCTCCGTTTAAAAATTTTGCTTTAATCAATTCTATCCTTCCAGTCCCCTATATCTCCATGCCTCAAAACAAAATCGTTTTACGATTTTGTTTTTGAATTTATATACATAAACAAATTGTCCAACACATTTGTAGGATTGGCATTTTGTTCCAAATATCTTTTACTTTCCGCTAATTTTTCAATAATATTAGCATACTTTGCAGGATTTTGTCTAAAAAATTTTGTTGCGGTTTCCGTAATAATACTTACCGCTTCAATTGCCGATTCCCTGTCTTTGGCAACTGACTTACTTTTTATAAGAATGTCCGCCACTGCCAACTTTTTACTTGTTAACTCACTCCACAAAACGGAATATTCGTTTTGAGTATTTACCATTAATCTTTCTGCCTTTTCTATTGAACCGTCCGCCATGTCGGCAATTTTATCCGCATTTTCTTTTGATAAAGAATATTTTTCCTGTAAATATTCCGAAATTTTTATATTCGGTAAAGGTTGAAAAGCAACAGTTTGAACTCTCGACAAAATTGTAACAGGAATTGTTTCTTTATGTTTTGCTATAAGTATTATTATCGTGTTGTCCGGAGGTTCTTCCAATGTTTTTAATAAACAATTAAAAGCCTCTATTGTCATTTTTTCCGCAGGTTCTATAATAAAAAATTTCCATTTTCCGTCGGTAGCTTTTATATACACTTTTTCCTGCATATATCTTATAAGTTTTATACCAAGCTTTGTTTTACCTTTCTCACTTTCTTTTTCCGCAATTTCATCCTGCTTTTCAAAATTTATTATATGTAAATCCGGAAAAGTACCGCTGTCTATATGTTTGCAAAACGAACAATGGTTACAAGGACCGGCATCAACTTTTGTATAATCGTTAATGGTACAATTCAATGTTTTGGCAAACTCTATCGCCGTTAACATTTTCCCCGTACCTTCTTCACCCATAAAAATATAAGCATGCGGAATCTTATTGTTTTTTATTTGTTCCGAAAGTATTTTCTTTGCTTTTTCTTGTGCTATTATTTTTTCAAACATATATTTTTTTCTTCTTAAAAAACTTATCTATTTCTTTATTTATTTCAATTTGTGTTTTTTCAATTATCGGATTTGTTTTTATTTTTTTTATTCTTTCAGGATATTTTTTTGCAAGTTCAAGAAATCCTTTTCTTACTTTATTATGAAACTTCAAACTTTCTCTTTCTATCCTGTCTCCGCCGGTAAGTTTCCCCTTGTTAACCGTTTTTGCCTTTTTTATACCTACATTAGGATTTATATCCAAATAAATCGTCAGATCCGGAACTAACCCTTCGGTTGCAATTTTATTTAATTTTTTTATTATTTCTTTATCTATCCCTCTTGCATACCCTTGATAAGCAAGCGTAGAATCGGTAAATCTATCACAAATAACAACATATCCTTTTTTCAAATTAGGCTTTATTATGTCCTGCAAATGTTGTACTCTTGAAGCTTCGTATAACATAAGTTCGCAATACGGAGCAACATCAAATTTCGGATTAAGCAAAATATTTCTAACTTGTTCGGCAACAATACTTCCGCCGGGCTCTCTTGTTAAAACAACTTTCAAGCCTTTTTCTTCCAAATATTTTTTTAATAATTCGGATTGTGTGGTTTTACCGCACCCTTCACAACCTTCCATAGTAATAAAAACAGATTTCTTATTTTTCATATATCTTTAAATTTTATAAAAAACAGGAAATAGTGTCAAAGTACGTCAAGTATTAAAGTGAGTATTTTGTATTGTCTAATAATTTTAAACTTGCTATAATTAGTTAAATTTATAATTTATTGGAGATAAAATGGAAAATTTAAAAGAAACTTTAGAATCTTTATATAAATTACAAGAGAAAGATGTGAAAATTTTTGAGTTAAAAGAAAACCTTGTAAAATTACCGAAAATTATAGAAGAAAAGAAAAAACAAATTGTATCGGTAAAGGCTGCATTTGAAAACAAAAAAGCGGAATATGTAAGATTAAATTCTTTAAAGAAAGAAAAAGAAGCTTTGCTTGCAACAAAAGAGGCATCCATTGCGAAACATACTTCGGATTTAAACACAATTAAGGCAAACGATATGTATAAAAATTGTCTTCTTGAAATCGAAAAAGCTAAAGCCGACAAAAGTGTTGTTGAGGACGAAATTTTACAACTTATGGAAGATATAGATAAAGAAATATTAAATTTAAAAAAATATGAAGAAGATACAAAGGTAAAAGAAGCTGAAATTAACAAAGAAATATCTCAAGCAAACGAAACAATAGCAAAAGCAAAAGAAAATATAGAAACCGTTCAAAAAGAAAGAGACGAATTTGCAAAAAACATAGATAAAAATATTTTGTCACAATATGAAAGAATAAGAGAAAGCAGAAACGGTCAGGGAATAGCTACTATCGACGGTGAAAGTTGCAGCGGTTGCAATATGGTTTTAAGACCTCAACTTATAGTTCAGGCCACAAAGTGTAAAGAGTTGGTATATTGTGATAATTGTTCGAGAATACTATTTAATAAAAAAGGGATTGAAGAATAAAATAGCAGACGGTTCGCGGTCGCTTTACATTTATTGTAAAGAGGAAAGTCCGAACTTTACTCTCTAACTTGTTAGAGAAAAACGGTAGCGGGCAATTCCCGCAATCCGCGAGGATAGAGGTGCGAGCAGAGACGATTTTTTCCGAAAGGGAAAAATGTTCCTTGAAAAAGGAATAGCTCTTACTATACCCAAGGTAAGAGGTGAAACGGCTAAATCCTTACCGGAAAGCAAGATAGCAGTTGTTATCGCTTGACTATATAAAGCAATTTATATAGCAGAGAAATGACCGCAATGTTTATTTATAAACATACAGAATTCGGTGTATAACCGTCTGTTTCTTTATTCTTGTAACATTCACTTCGAAATGGATAATAATTTTTATCATCAACCTGTTATGGTGAAAGAAATAGACCAATATCTTATAACAAAAGATAGCGGCTATTATGTTGATTGTACTTTCGGCGGCGGCGGACACAGTTTGTATCTTTTAAACAAATATAAAGACATAAAAATTATCGCTTTTGATCAAGACTCCGATTCATTACAAAGATTTAATGAGAATTCGCAGTTACAAAAAGTTAAAGACAGAATTGTTTTTTGTCATGACAATTTCAGGAATATAAAAGCAAACTTGTATAAATTAAATATATCTAAAATTAACGGTTTGCTTGCGGACTTAGGAGTATCTTCAAAGCAACTCGACGATAAATCAAGAGGTTTTTCTTTTAATTCGGATGATTTTCTTGATATGAGAATGAACAAAGAACAAAAGTTAACCGCTTATGATGCAGTAAACACTTTCAGCAAAGAAAAACTTGAAGATATTTTTTTTAAGTATGGTGAAGAGAGTTTTTCAAAACAAATAGCAGCAAAAATAGTTGAAGAAAGAGTAAAAGGAAATATAAAGACTTGCAATCAACTAAAAGATATTATATGTAAAGTAAAATATGCAAAGGGTAAAATTAATCCGGCAACAAAGGTTTTTCAAGCATTAAGGATTTTTGTTAACGATGAACTGGGAAGTTTGCAGGATATGTTAAACAGTATTCCGGATATTTTAGATATAGGTGCGAGAGCTGCAATTTTAACATATCACTCTTTGGAAGACAGAATTGTTAAACATTCTTTTAAAGAATTAAACGGTTTAAAAACAGTAAACAAGAAGGTTATAGTTTCAACCGATGAGGAAATAAAAATCAATCCCAGAAGCAGAAGTGCTAAACTAAGGATAGCGGAAAAGACATTATGAACGGTAAACAAACAAAAACTATTGTAATATTAATATTGGGATGTCTGATTTTCTATTTTATCGTTATGGGGCAAATAAACAATAAATTAGTCAATTTAGAGATACAAATTACGGATCTCAATGATGATTATAAAAAATTACATAATAAAAATTTGTCGATGGTTTCCGAAATAGCTTTCTTGCATTCTATAACAAACTTAAAAAATATTGCAAAAGAAAAAAACTTAAAAGAGCCTACATCGGACCAAATTATAATATTACAAAATGATAAAAATAAAGAGTCGTAAAAACAAATCTTCATTCTTTGTATTTAATATAATAAAAACACTTCTGAATACAAATCCTTTTTCCGCAGAAACAAGGCAAAAAATATTTGTAATTATTTTATTTATATTATTCGCATTAATCATAATAAAACTTGTAAATTTACAAATAATACAACATTCAAGTAAAGACCAATTTGTTCAAAGCATGGTATACAAGGAGAGCGAAGAACTGCAACAACGGGGTTTTATCTTCGACAGAAACAAAAACATTTTAGCTATGAGTATACAAATTTATACTTTATCCCTTGATGCTAAAATGATTGAAGATCTAAAAGCAATTGAAAATATTCTGTCGAAATATGATATAACACTAAGCTCTTCAAATTATAAATCAATCAAAGATAAAAAGAGATATATCCCGATAAAGCACAACATTTCGGAACAAACAATACTTTCCATAAAACAAGATATCAAAGATGAACGGGCAAAAATAAGACAAAGAAGAAAACAATTGCAAAAAGACTTAAAACTATATAAAAAAGATCCCGAGAAAAAAAATAAAATACTTTCGGAACTACAAGAATTAAAAAAAGATAAATTTGTTTGTATAAAGATAGAAGGAAAATATAAAAGAGTTTATCCGGAAAAAAGATTGGCAGCACATGTAATAGGTAAAATAAATTCGGAATGTGTCGGTACTTACGGTATAGAAAAATTTTGCAACGAACAACTTAACGGTGAAAATATTAAGAGGCAAAAAAAAGTAATAAACAATTACGGCAGCGTATTGCTCAACAATCCGTCGGAACAAGATATTGAACTGTCAAATGATGTTGTATTAACAATTGACAGAAAATTACAGTTCATTGTCGAAGAAGAACTTGAAAAAGGCATGGAGAAAACAAAAGCAAAAAAAGCCGTTGCAATTATCCAAAATCCGAATAACGGAGAAATTCTTGCCATGGCTTCATTGCCGAACTACAACCCGGAAGAAAAAGTTGCCAACCAGGAATTTCTAAAAAATTGTGCCATAAGCAACTCGGCAGAACCGGGATCAACCTTTAAAATAATTGTCCTTTCTGCGGTATTAAACGAAGGCCTTTTTAATTTAACAGATAAGGTAAATTGTGAAAACGGAAGCTTTCAGTATGCAGGAAAGCCTATAACCGATCACGAGAAACAAAAAATAATTACCGTACAACAAATATTGGAACGGTCATCAAATATCGGAACGGCAAAACTTGCAATAAAATTAGGTGAAGACAATTTTTACCGTTATATAAGAGCTTTCGGTTTCAATTCTTTAACCGGTATAGAATTAACCGGAGAAGAGAAAGGTATTTTAGCCGAAACAAGCAAATGGAGTAAAAGAAGTTTGCCCACATTGTCGTTCGGGCAGGAGCTTTTTGTAACTCCTCTGCAAACGATAGGAGCTTATTCGACAATAGCAAACGGAGGAACACTATTAAAACCTAAAATAATAAAAGCGATAGGCGACAAAGAATATAACGAAGTATCCGTTATGAGAAAGAATGTAATAAGCGAAGAGACCGCAAATAAAGTAAAACAAGCGCTGGAAGGAGTTGTAAGCAGCGGAACCGGAAAATCCGCAAGAATAAAAGGTTATTCCATAGGCGGCAAAACCGGAACTGCCCAGAAATACGATCCCGAGTTAAGAAAATATTCCAAGAAAAAATATATGGCTTCTTTTTGCGGCATGATACCTGCAATGAAGCCGGAAATAGTTATCCTTGTTATTTACGATGAACCTACGGGAGATTATTACGCAGCTTCCGTAACAGCACCGGTATTTTCAAGAATAGCACAAAGAACTTTGGAATATTTAAATATACAGCCGGACAAACCCGAAGAATTGAATGAAAACCCGACAACCAAAAAAGGAGCAAAAAAATGAAATTAAATGTTTTGCTTAAAGTAATAAATCTCAAAGAAGTTTTCGGCAACACGGATATTGAAATAGAAGGATTATCTTATGATTCAAGAAATATATTTAAAAATTATATATTCTTTGCTTTAAGCGGAGTACATACAGATGGAAAAAAATTTGCAAATCAAGCTGTTTCAAAAGGTGCTGTTTGTATTGTATCCGACACAAAAATTGATAATTGCAACTGCACAAATATAATTGTAGATAATGTTTTTGAAGCAATGTCAAAAATAAGTGCAAAATTTTATGACTATCCCGATAAGAAATTAACAATTATAGGTGTTACCGGAACTAACGGGAAAACATCGATAACATATATGACGGAATCAATTTTTAAAAATTTAAATATTGATATAGGTGTTATAGGAACCATAAGTTACAGATATGCCAATGTGACAATTTCCGCACCTAATACCACGCCTCAAGCGTTAGATTTGTATAAAATGATGGCTGAAATGGTTAAACTTAACATAAAATATTTAATTATGGAAGTTTCGTCGCATGCCCTTGCATTGGGCAGAGTTTCGGGAATAGAATTTGATATTGCGGTTTTTACCAATTTAACACAAGATCATTTGGATTTTCATAAAGATATGAAAAATTATTTTGATGCAAAAAAAACATTATTTTATTCATTAAAAACAAATTTAAAAAACAATAAAAAGTTTGCTATAATTAATGCCGATGATATTTACGGAAAAAAGCTCTTAGAAGATAAAAACATTAATGCCGTAAAAATATCTTATTCAACTTCTTCTAAATTATGTGATTTTTTTTGTTTAGCCAAAGATATTTTATTAAATAGTCAATACAGTTCTTTTAACTTGGAAACTTATTTGGGTAACAGTCAAATAAAAGTCGGTCATATAGGGTTGCATAATATATATAATATCCTTGCCGTAATCTCTGTTTGCATGTCTGTCGGAATAGAGTTTAATAAAATTGTTGATTCCTTAAAAGACATGAAGGGTGCTCCGGGAAGGCTTGAAAAAATCCCGTCAAATAAAGATTTTTCCGTGATGGTAGATTATGCACATACCGACGATGCTTTAAAAAATGTTTTATCCGCGATTAAGAATTTAAGACCGAACAAAATTATAACGGTATTCGGTTGCGGCGGAAACAGAGATAAAACAAAAAGGTCGAAAATGGCCAAAGTTGCTTGTTCCATGAGTGATTTTGTAATTATAACATCCGATAACCCGAGAGAAGAAAACCCCGTTGACATAATAAAAGACATTGAACAAGGTGCAAAAGAAATAAATAAAACAAATTATGAAATTGTTGTAGACAGAAAACAAGCTATTGAGCAGGCAATACTCAAAGCAAAAGACAAAGATGTTGTTTTAATTGCCGGAAAAGGACACGAAAACTATCAGATAATAGGAAGAGAAAAAATTCATTTTGATGACAAAGAAACGGCATTGGAAATATTAAATAAAATTTAGGTAATATAAAAATGGAAAATTTTTACTTGATGGATTTGGTAAATGCTGTAGACGGCTCTTTTATAATAGGGAATCCCCATTTGCCGATAAACGATATAAGCATAGATACAAGAACAATAAAAGAAGGTTCGTTATTTTTTGCGATTAAAGGAAAATCTTTAGACGGACATGATTACATAAAAGAAGCAATAGAAAAGAAAGTATCGGCGATAGTTTATTCAAGAGATGACATAAAGTTTGAAAATATGTTCCCCACAATTCCATCACTCGTTAAGGTACAAGACACTTCTTTAGCATTAGAAAAACTTGCAGCGGCATACAGAAAAAGATTTAATCTTTTACAAACGATTGCCATTACCGGTTCAAACGGTAAAACGACGACAAAGGAAATGTTAGCTTCAATATTAAGTCAAAAAGGAAAAACTCTATCCAACAAAGGAAATTTTAATAACAGAATAGGTGTTCCCCTGACACTGTTTAATTTAACAAGTGACATGGAATATGCGGCAATAGAAATAGGAACTTCCGAATTCGGAGAAATAAAAGTATTAACGGATATAATAACTCCTTTCTGCGGAATTATAACAAACATCGGAAATTCTCATTTGGAATTTTTTAAAACTCCGGAAAATGTTCTTAAGGAAAAAAGAACTTTAATAGACGGTATATCATCCGACGGCTTCATAGTTTTAAATAATGATAACGAATATTTAAAAACAATTATCCCACAAACATCAAAGAAAGTTATCACTTTCGGTTTATACAACGGAGCTGATGTTTATGCAAAGAATATAAAATTATGGTTGGATAAACCTTTATTCGACATGTATATCGACGGAAATAAAGAAACAATAGAATTACCGATAAAAGGCAAGTTTAACATATACAATGCTTTAGCAGCGGCAACTGCCGCTTACGGTTTGGGCTTTTCTTTTAAAGAGATAAAAGAAGGTTTGGCAAAATGCACGCCGCCAAAGATGAGAATGCAGGCGCAAACTTTAGGCAACGGAGCCATTATTGTCAACGATGCTTATAATGCAAATCCAACATCCATGAAAGAATCAATTAAAAGTCTGTCTCAATCCTATCCAGACAGAGATGTAATTTTAGTGCTCGGAGATATGCTTGAACTCGGAGAAAATTCAACGCAATATCATGCGGAAATAGGGAAATATATAAATACATTGGATTTTGTAAAATCTGTCTATTTATTCGGAGATTTAGTTAATCACATAAAAAATGAAATCACCGATAAAAAAACCGAATTTTTTATATCAAAAAAAATTCTTTGTGAAGAAATAATGCAACACATAACCGAAAATTCATTGGTTTTCATAAAAGGTTCAAGAGGAATGAAACTTGATGAAGTCTATAATGAATTGATTACCATTGATAAAATAAAAAGAGGAATAAAATAAAATGTTCTACCATATTTTTTACACATTATGTAATATCAACCTTTTTCAATACATTACTTTCAGAGCCGGATGTGCGATTTTAACAAGTTTGATAATAACCTTTTTTATAGCACCGATAATAATAAGATATTTAAAAAAATATAAAATAGGCCAAACTGTTAGAGATGACGGTCCTAAAACTCATCAGGTAAAATCCGGAACAACAACAATGGGCGGAATAATAATAATACTTTCTTTATTATGTTCTACCGTTTTATGGGCAAGATTGGATAATAATTTTATTTTATGGTTAATAACCGCAACCGTATATTTCGGAATGATAGGATTTGTTGATGATTATTTAAAGTTGGTTAAAAAAAATCCTAAAGGATTGTCGGCAAAAAAGAAACTATTATTTCAGTCGATATTTGCAATACTTGTAATAATATATTTGTATTTTTATCCCACAAATACGGAATATGCAACCTCTTTAAATATTCCATATTTAAAAACAACTTTTATAGAAATGTCGTTCTTATATTTTATATTGATATTCCTTGTAATAGTAGGAAGTTCAAATGCCGTAAACTTAACGGACGGGCTTGACGGACTTGCAATAGGAAACATCATAATAGCAGCAGCTACTTTAGCCGTATTTTCTTACCTTATAGGACATTCTCATATCAGTTCTTACTTAAAAGTTCCTTATGTCGCGGGTGCCGGCGAAATATCGGTATTTTTAACAGCATTACTCGGTGCCGGACTGGGGTTTTTATGGTACAATTCTTATCCCGCGGAAATTTTTATGGGTGATACCGGAAGTTTATGTTTAGGAGGGCTGTTGGGATTATCCGCCGTATTTATTAAACAAGAACTTATACTTTTCATATTGGGAGGAATATTTGTAGCAGAAGCATTATCTGTTATGATACAAGTTTCCGTATTTAAAAGAACTAAAAAAAGAGTATTCAGAATGGCACCGCTGCATCATCATTTCGAATTGGGCGGTCTTGCGGAAACAAAAGTAACAACAAGATTTTGGATAGTCGGAATTATCCTTGCTATTATAGCAATCGCTTCTCTTAAATTAAGATAAAATCATGTTAAAAAATAATGGTGTAAAAATTGCTGTTTTAGGTTTAGGAAAATCGGGTATAGCTTGTGCAAATTTAGCTGTATCCAAAGGTTATACCGTATTTGCAAGTGACAGCGGGAAAGCCCGTACGCACAAAGAAATGAAACTAAATAAAAAAGTTGAACTTGAATTCGGGAAACACTCGTCAAAAGTTCTTGAAAGCGATATTATTATAAAAAGTCCCGGCTTACCAAACAATCTTGACATTTTAATGCAGGCAAGAAAAAGAGGATGCCTTATTTTAAGCGAACTTGAATTTGCTCTAAATTTTGCAAAACCAAAAAAAATAGTTGCCGTTACCGGAACCAACGGAAAAACAACAACGACGACTTTAATTTATAAAATTATAAAAAGCGGAAACAAAAACACATTTGTTGCAGGAAACATAGGTTTCCCGATATCCGAAGTTGTAACAAGATTAAACTCAAAATCAATTTTGGTTTTGGAGCTGTCCTCTTATCAACTTGAAGATTCGCCTTTTTTCAAACCTGATATAAGTATAAGTATGAATATTACTCCTGATCATTTAAAACATCACCACACAATGGCAAATTACATAAAAGCTAAAGCAAATATTTTTGTAAATCAAACCAAACAAGATTATGCAATTTATAATTATAATGATAAACATTTAAAAAAGAGTATAGTTAAGACAAAAGCAAAAATTTTTGATTTTAACAACTTAAAAACAAGAAACGGAATATTTTATAAGGATAAAATAATTTATATTAAAAAATCAGGAAAAATTGCAGCAAAATTGGCACCTAAAATAAATATTCCCGGAAAGCACAATATAGATAATATTCTTGCTTCGGTTATGGCAAGCTATTTGGCCGGGACAAAAATATCGACCATAGAAAAAGAAGTATCCAAATTCAAAGGTGTTGAACACAGAATAGAATTTGTAAAAGAAATAAATGGTGTAAAATATTATAACGATTCCAAAGGAACTAACGTAGATTCAACAAAAGTTGCACTTGAATCTTTTGATAAGAATATTCAACTTATACTTGGCGGACAAGACAAAGGCAGTCCGTATAAACCGATTTTTAATTTAATTAAGAAAAAAGTAAAAAATATTTTTTTAATAGGTGAAGCAACGAATATAATAAAAAAACAACTTAAAGGTTCTGCACCTATGGTTGAATGTGAAACTTTAAAAAATGCAATAAAGAAAATTTATTCCGTTGCACAAAAAGGCGATATTGTTTTATTTTCCCCCGCATGTGCTTCTTTCGATCAATTTAATGATTTTGAGCATAGAGGAAAAGAATTTAAAAAATTTGTTTTGAATTTAAAATAATATGGTTAAACTATTCTTTAGTAATTTTATTACAAAAAACTTTAAAAGAAACAAAGATGCCAGATATCTTTTTTATATAACATCAGCATTAACAATCATAGGAATATTGGCGGTTCATTCTTGTAGTCCTATGGTAAACATAAATTCACCTTACAGTTGTATAACAAAACATATTATAAACATCATATTAGGCATTATTTGTTTTCTTATAGCCAACAAAATAGATTATAAAAAATATCAAAATAAAAATTTATTTCTTTTTACAATCACAACAATATTACTTATTCTTCCTGTTTTTTTCCCCGAACATAAAGGTGCACACAGATGGATAGACTTAAAATTCTTTAGTTTTCAACCTTCTGAAATGGCAAAAATAGTATTAGTTATATTGATGGCAGATTTTCTTGCAAGAAACAGGAAATACATTAACACTTGGGCTAAAAATGTATTCCCGGTTGTTTATGTCTCAGTATTCTGTCCGATAATACTGTTTTTACAAAAAGATTTAGGTTCCACCGCTTTAATTTTTTGTTTATGGACAATAATGCTAATTATTGCTAAAATTGACACAAAAAGAATTCTTATTATTATATTTGTCGCTATATTTGGTATTGTTTTATCGGTTGCTATACAACCGTACAGAAGAACAAGAGTAATGACTTATGCTAACCAAATAATACAATTGGTTTTAGGTAACAAAGAAAATACGGAAAGCACTAAAACAAAAAAAATTGATGATGACAAATATAACTCGGAAATTGCTTTTGCAGCTTTCGGTTCAGGTGGCCTTTTCGGGAAAGGGCCCGGCAACAGTGAAACAAAATTACAATTTTTACCGGAAAAACATACGGATTATATTTTTTCAATAATAGGAGAAGAGTACGGGCTTATCGGAACATTGGTTACCGTATCTCTTTTTATATTTTTCGTAATTACGGCTTTATCAATAAACAAAAAATGTCCGGACGTTTTCGGTAAATTTTTGTCTTTCGGAATAACCTTAATTATAGCAATACAAGCTATAGTTAATATGGGAATGACTACAGGTGTTTTACCTGCAAAAGGATTCCCTCTGCCGTTTATTTCTTATGGCGGTTCTTCGATGTTGGTGAATTTTTATATAATTGGAATACTTATTAATATTGCAAGGAATAACAGTAAAATATCATGAAAAACATACTTATAGCTGTCAGTGGAACAGGCGGACATGTTTATCCCGGAATAGCACTTGCTTATGAACTTAAGCAAAAGGGATATAATCCTGTTTTTGTAGTAAACAACAACAAAAACGGTGTATCTTTGAAAATAGTAAGTACATCCGGATATGATTATGAAATATTGGATTTTAAAGCTCCACCCAGAAAAATATCACCGGGGCTTTTTTTGTTTCCGTTTAAATTTATTAAAACACTCTCTAAAGCAAAAAAAATATTGAACAAAGTGTCTCCCATAGCAGTGGTCGGTATGGGTGCATATTTATCTTTTCCTGTTTTACTTATGGCGAAAATGAAGAAAATTCCTACATTAATTCACGAACAAAATTCTATCCCGGGACTTGCAAACAGATTGTTGTCGAAAATAGTTACGAAAGTGGCAATAAGTTTTACAAATTCAGAAAAGTTTTTTAATAAAAAGAAAACAATATTTACATCAAACCCCATAAGAAAAGATATTTTTAATATTTCAAGAGCAGAAGCTGCAAAAAAGCTGAACATTGATGCCAATATATTCACAATTTTTGTTTTCGGCGGAAGTTTGGGTGCAACAAAATTAAATAACATTATGTTTAATGTTAATGAATATTTGTTTAACAGACATAAAGGTAAAATACAATTTATACATATTACCGGAAACAATGATTTTGAAACTTTAGACAATAAATACAAAAAACTTAACACAAAAAAATTTATAACAAAATATATGAACGATATAGGAAACGCTTATGCTTGCAGCGATTTGCTAGTTTGCAGGGCGGGAGCAGGTACCGTAAAAGAAGTGGAAAACTATAATTTACCTGCACTTTTTATACCTTTTCCTTATGCTACAGATAATCATCAATATTTCAATGCAAAATCGGTGGAAGTGCCAAACTTTAGAATTGTTATAGAAGAAAAAAATATTACTGAGCAAGAAATAATAAAATTTATAGAGCAATATATATCTAATGTCATAGATGTTACCAGAATCGTTTCTCCGGAATATTTCCCTCAAGAAATATTGGCTGAAGAGGTTTTAAAATTAACAAATGAAAAAATATAATATTTTGATATCTAACGATGACGGAATAAACGGTCCAGGACTAAAACCTTTAATGAAAGAGTTATCTTCTTTCGCAAATATTTATGTTATCGTTCCAAAACATGAAATGTCCGGTACAAGCCATTCAATACATTTAAAAAAATATTTAAAACTTGAAAAAATAAAGCACAATATTTATGCTCTTGTGGGTGGAACTCCCGCAGACTGTGTGAAATATGCATTGTATTCTTTTTTCAAAGATAAAATAGATTTGGTTGTATCAGGAATAAATACATGCGCAAACCTTGCACAAGATGTTGTTTATTCCGGAACTGTTGCTTCTGCTCGGGAAGGAGCATATTTGGGAATACCATCGATGTCTGTTTCTGCGAGTGATGAAACAAACCCTTGTTATAATCAAGTTGCAAAAGCTGCATTAAAAATAGCAAAAGAAGTTTTAAAAAAAGAAAAGAAAGGCAGACCGGCACTCTGTTTAAATATAAATATTCCCCCAAACTATAAAGGAATAAAAGTTGTTCCGTTAGGTATAAGATGTTACGATGAAACAATCGTGGAAAAGAAAACAAAAAAAGGAACATATTATAAACTTGCAGGCAGATTTATATCCGGCAAAAAAAATAAAAATTCCGATATTGATGCCATAGAACAAGGTTTTATTTCAATTACTCCGTTGGAACTGGATCAAACAAGTTTTTCAAAAATAAAAAAATACAAATTTTTAGAATGCTGCTCTCGCAAGAGTTACAACAACAATTTTACATCTTAAACTTTTCAAAACTTTTGCACATTGGTTTGCGGTAGAACATGTAGTTGCAATATCATCTATTAAAAGAATTCTTTTGCCTTTTATAATATCAACATATTTTTTGTTTATATCAAACATACTTTCCAAATTTTCATGCCTTTCTTGTTTTTTAAGATTAAATTGCGGTTTGGTATATTTTGTTCTTACTAAAGCATTACACATTGGTTTATTTATAATTTGTGCAACACCATCCGCAAGAAGTTCTGCCTGATTATATCCCCTTTTCCACTTTTTGAACCAATGCATCGGAACGGGAACGACAACATCTACATTTTTATCTATATTTTCTTTTTTTATAAATTCCGCCAACGGTAAAGACAAATCTTTTGCCAAAAAAGTTTTTCTTGAATATTTTAGATTTTTTATTAACTTTTTCATTTGAGTTGAATACGTATAAGGAGATTTTAAAACTTCAAAATAAATATCTTTATTGCTTTTACAATCAGAGCAAGTTGCCCCGCCATCGGGTAACGGCAGAGAACATTTATGACATATTAATCCTTCCAATTTCGGAATTTTTTCCAAACAGTTATTACAAATATTTTGTTTAGACGAAAAATGTAGTGTTGCCCCGCAAAGTGAGCATGTTCTCGGAAATATTATTGATATTATAAAATTTAAAATTTTTTTCATATTAGAATTGTATTGTTAACTTACTTGAAAGTTCTATGTTTGTATAATTTTGTTCAGGAACATAAGTATATAAAAATCTTGAAAAATTTGTTCCCAAAGCAAATCTGAAATTTTTTGATATTTCGTAATCAGCCGACAATTTCAAACCGAAATTTTGATAATTGGCTGCTTCAACATCAACTGCCGAACTTTGTGTATTGTAGAATACATTTGATTCAAATAATAACCTGTTTTTTAAAGGTATATTCCCTATTAAAGGAAGTTTTATACCCGTGGGGAAAATTAAATCGGATGTTGCCTGTCCGTTTATTGCATTCGCGAAAACTTGTGTTGCAAGTTTTCCTTTAGAATTTTTGCTCCAATTTTGAGAATTGTCATATCTTAAACTAAATCTCCATTGTTTTACATTTGTAGCAATTTGAACAGCCCAATTTGTAATTTTTCCTTCCAGTTTAAGAACATCTTGCTCGGTATCAAATTCTTGTGTTTTTGTTACATCGGCGGATAATAACAAATCATATTTTTTCATAATTTTTAACTTATAATCTCCCCCGAGCATAATACTGTCTCCGTAAGATACTCCGGATACGACAGTAGTCTTCTTATTATATTTTAAGTTAAGTTGTGTATCACTCATCCAACTTTTTCCGAATAATTTTTCAAATCTGCTTATACCTATAAGAACATCAGGCCAAGTTTTTGTATAAGATTTTTTTGTTGTTCCGGTGTTATAAGATTCTTCTTCTCCGTCGGTAAAAGTAAAACTCATAGTCATCGTTTTTATTGGTAGCAGCTTACCTTTTAAATCAAAAGCTTCAAACGGATTATATCTTCCGATAACTCTTCTGTCGTCTCTTTTTAAAATTGTTTTTACGGTATAAGAAGAAGTAGAATAAACAGGTTGTATTTCTTTTAAATGATTATCTCTTATCCACAATTTATCGGCAGCAAAACCTACGGAAGAGAATCCTTTTTCAACATTTGTATAAGAATCGGAATCTTGCATTCTGTAAGAAGTTGTAAATGTTAAACTTTTTAGATATTTTGTATTAAATATATCCTTTGCTTGTAAGTTCCAAGTAAACTCTGTTGTTCCCACCCTGTCTATAGCTTTTTTCTCACCGGGATATACTTTTATTGCAGATGTACTGCTGTAAGTTAAATCATAAGTTTCAATTGTATTTAAACTGTACAACAGATTCGGTTGAAACCACTTTGCCACTTTAAAATTTAAGCTTGCTCCAACATCTTGATTTAAAGATTTATCATAAAAAATTTCTTCATTTTTAAAATATTCTTTGTTTTTTTCATTAACTCTTGTAATAACATAAGCAGGAGAGAAAATAACCTTATCAAAGAAAGAAAAAGGAGTTTTTAATCCCCAAGTTTCCGTTTTTTCCATTGTTAAGAAATCTTCAACTTCCATATATTTTCTCATTGTATCCAAATCAAGAAATGCATTTGTATCCTCAATTTTTTCCGTAGGATAAACTTTATATGCGGAATTACTTATTTTGTAATCAGCTACAATACTTGTAGGTAATAAATCAAAATCTATAGGATTTAAATAAACCATATTTGCGGAAATTGTTTCTTTATCTTCAAGTCTTTCGATGTTTTCCGTATCTTTTATAAATCTTGTATATTCAACGGTAACTTTCGGCAAGTCGGTTCCTGCCGATAAAACGGTGTTAACTCTGCCTGTATATGAAACAATTTTTCCCTCATCCAAAACGGAAACTTGATCTGATGTATTTTGTAATGCTAAAGGAGTAACTGTTTTTGTTTTTATTAAAGAAGCATTAATAGGTAAAACTTGTGTACCTGCAATTTCAATACCTTTGAAAGTAATGTTTGCCGAATCTTCGAGAAAATCTCTGTCGTAAGTTCCGGGCGCAAAAGTTTCAAAATCTTTATCTATACTTTTTCTGTGTAAATCAATATTTAAACCACCTATTTTACCTTTTCCGTCCCAATCAATATTTAAATCCGCTTTCCAAGCGTTGCCGTCTTTACTTTTAACATCGGTAACATGAATTTCGTTCACCCAAATTTCACCGGTGTCTGCACCATTGGTCTGAACACCCGTTTCTATAAAAGCAATTTTTTGTAAACTCGGTTCTCCCACTTTAGTAATTGTAGCATTGGGATTATCTGTCGCCCAAGCCGACGTTGCCCCGTAACCGGTTTGTTTAATTTCTATTACATTCCACTTCTGTTGTGTTATAGCTGACATAGGGATAGAGTATTGATAATAATTATATTCATCACCGCCGGCTCTCATTATGAAGTTACTTCCTTCGGAACCGGAAGCCGTAGTACTTGCTATGTATAAAAAGAATTTGAATTTATCGTAATTAGACATATCAAAACCGGAACTATATGTAGCTTTGGCAAAAAAAGTATCGGAACTTGTATTAGATTCATAAGTTATTGCAAGTGCTTGTTCGTCTCTTTTGGAATCACTGTCAACATCATATAAATCTCTGTAGTAAGAATTTGTTAAAAGAGAAACATATCGGGGATTATCTCTTCCTATGGAAAATATTTCACTTTCACTTAAAGAATTATTTTGCTCTTTCGTCCATTTGTTTCCCACAACGGATATTTTACCTACGGTAATTTTTCCGGTATAACCTGATCCGTTAATAGTTAATCTCGCAATTCTTATGTTTTTCCATTTTTCTTTGTCGGCATCAGTTGTAATATCCAAAGGTATTTGTATTCTTTGCCACGAAGTTTTTGAAATATCGGCATATTCTTCCAAATTGAATTTCGATAAATCCGCTTCATACATATCCAATCTGTTGTTACCGTTCAAATCTTCAGTATCAAGTCTACCGTTATTGGCACCTATTTTTGAAATCCCGTAAGCAGCTGTTTTATTCGTAAAATCTCTACCGATATCTTCCCACGGACTGATTATTCCGTCACCGTTTTTATCTTCCGTATCCAACTGATAATTTTGATCGGAATCTTCGTTTATTGCAGAAGCTAAATCAAGTCTTACTTTTACTTGTGCAAAATTTGCTTTTATCCAAATTTCCAAATATAATTTTTTTGAAAAATCATATCCGGATGCCGAAACAATTTGGCAGACAGACGCATAATCGCAATTAAGGAAATTATAATTTATATCCATAACCTGTTGCTTTTCACCGGACACTATTTCAAGATTTTTATCTATTTCTTTTTTCTCTATATCGTAATTTCTCCAGGTTATTGCATTTGTATCATATTTTGCATATATTCCGTTAGGTGTTGAAGCATAGAACCAGTTATCATCTATCAAAGAAAAACTGTCGTCTTGTTTTGCACTTTCCATAGATTCTATAATTGCCTTACCCGTTGTATTTTGAACATATTTACTCAGTGCGTATTCTCCCGACGCCGATATTCTTAAATTGTCCGTTATTTTTACATTTTTTACTTTTGCATCAACTTCACCTACAAGTGTGCTTGCGGGAGTGGAATAAATATCCGGCAGTTCCGTATCTTCTGCAGCAAACTCATAAATAAAACTTCCGCCCAATGAAATGTTATCCGTAAAATCGTATTGAGATCTTACTCCGACTAATGTAGAACCTGCAGACGATCCGCCTAACGGAGAATAATCATAAGAAACATCTATAACGGTATCATTTGTAATATATTCGTCTTTTAAAATTGTTAATATACCAACATCATAATCCAACATATAATCTTCATTAATTTTTAAAGTTTTGCCGTTTGCAACAACTTTTTCAGACATCGGAACTATATCGGCTCTCAAATTAAAAATTTTCACTTTATATTCATATTGCGCAACAAAGTTATATTTATGTGTGTTTGTTGTGTATAAATCATCGTGCAACGGTTTGCCGGTTATAGGTTGTAAATTAAAAACTCCGTTTTCATAATCAACAATAATATTTGATGCATAACCGTCTATATTAGGAAATTTCGGAACAGGTTTTCCCCCTTCTATTATCGCGGGAACGGTATCATTTAAATCTCTCACTTCCAAAATAAAATTGTCTCTACCGTTATATTTTGTAATTTGATAATTGCCTAAACTGTAAAAAGTATGTACTTCCGTAGACAATGCATCGGTATTATTTGTATCTTTGATTATCTGAGGGTTACCGGCCGTTTCATCAGACAACCAAGTTCCGTCGGTATACTGATAATCTATAGCTACGACATATTGACTTGATAATGTATTTTTAAATGTAATTATTCCGGTATTGTAATCTATTGTGTAATCTGTTCCGGCGGTAAGTTTTATGAAATTACCGTTATATGGTGCTGCGGTTAAATCTCTCATATAATACAAATCCGTTGCGGTAGATATTACGACATAGTCACTGACGGTAGTTTTTATTTTGTCCAAATATACTTTTGCCGTATCGTTTCTTATTGTTTTTGAAGTGTTTTTAACAATGGAAAAATATTTATATTTTATATATGAAGTATCGGCAATAGTCTTTTTTTCCATTTTACTGCTGCCTTTAAATTGTTTACTTTCGGAATAACCTTTTGTTTTGGAAAAGAACGCTCTTGTTTTTAAACCTTTATATTGAGTATCCACTTTTGCACCGAACAATTCTTTTGAATATCCCGAAAATTCAGTACTCGGGAGTTCAACATTAATATCACCGAATGCAGCCTCTCGAACAAATTCATTGCCCTTCCCTTTATAAAGTATATAAATATCTTTTTTATCGTCTTGAGTATCATCGAAATCAACATTTAATTCAAGTCTGTCTCCGACAGTACCTTTTATTTTCATCTGCAATTCCTGTTCCATGGAAAAATCCGATGAATTTGCTCTTTTACCCGACTCTTCGTTATCATAAATTGTTCCGGAATAATTTACTCCTATCATTTTTCTTCCGGACAGTATAAGCTTTGAATCAAAAGGTATTTTGCTCATTATTTTTTTTGCAAAAGATTCTTCTTTTTTTTCTTTTGTATCATCTTTTTTATCTTTATCTTCCGAACTTTCCGTTTTTGCAGTAGAAGAACTTTGTGTAACTGTTGTTGTTGATTGATTTATGTCTGTAGTTTGTGTATCGGTTGATTTATTTAATTTAAGTTTATCGAGAACCTTATCTCCGGCAATACCGAGAGCCGTAGTTGTAGGAATATTTAAATCGTAATCGGTATCTTTCTGCGGTTTTTCAACAATTGCGCCTGAAGCATAATATGTTCCCAAATCATTTTCATCCGGAATAACGGTCATTGAAGAAACTTCAATACTTTTATCCGCTTTTACTTCTTTATACTTTAGAGGTTTTGTTATATCAATATTTCCCGTTGAACTTGAAACATTTACCGTATCCGTAGATGTTACTATTTGCTTTCCTTTACCTAAATTTATTGTTCCTGTAGAACTTGTAACTGTATTCGTAGAAATATTTATTGTATCGGTGGATTTGTTAACCTGTGCAGTAGTTGTAGAACTGTTTATAACATCCGGTACAACATCGGATGTGTCACTTGTTACGGGAAAGTTTTCTTCCGCAACAACATATATTGAACAAACTAAAAAAATAATCGACAAAAATATTTTTTTCATTACTGGTTATTGAACTAAAATCTTTGCATTCTTGTATTTTATATCTCTATCATTTACAAACCATTCGTAAAAATTCCATCCTATTCCGGCCGGAGCAAGTTCAACATTTTGAAATCTTTTATGAACACAAACAAGATTTTCCGGATAATATAAAAATATACACGGAGGATCTTCTCTCATAATATCTTGTATTTTATAATAATACTCTTTTCTTTTTTCTTTATTAAAAGTTGTCCTTGCTTTTATCAATAGTTCATCAACATCTTTATTTTTGTAAGACATGAAATTATATTGTCCGGGTTGGCATTGAGAAGAATGCCACAAAGAAAACTGATCCGGATCTATAGCTGTATTCCAACCTAATATAAGAGCATCAAAATTTTTTTTATTGACATACTGATTTAAAAAAGTACTCCATTCCAAAATTCTTATATTGACTTGAAGTCCTATTTTTTTTAATTGTTCTTGAATAATTTGTGCCGTTAATTCTCTTGTTTTATTTCCTTGATTTGTAATTATAGTCATTTCAAAATTTTTACCTTTATACAACAAAGTTCCATTTGAAGATTTATCGAAACCGATTGAATTTAAAAGTTCTAAAGCTTTTTGAGGATTGTATTCGTAAGGTTCTATTTCCTTATAAGCCCAAGATTGCGGCGGAAATATGCCCTGTGCAGATTTTGCCATACCCGACAATACTCCGGTTATTATATCTTTTTTATCTATGGCAAAATTTATTGCCTGTCTAAATTTAATATCGGAATACGGTTCTTTTTCCAAATTAAAGCCCAAGAAAGTAAAACTGAATGCCGGATAACGATATTTTGTATAACTTTTGAAAAAAGTATCATACGCATTCCATTGATCCGGAGTAAGAGATAACTCATCTATTGTTTCCGTTCTTAATTCCAAAAATTGAACGGATTGATCAGGTATCACTCTAAACAAACAAGCTTTTATTTTCGGTGTTCCTTCATAATAATCGGGATTTGCTTCCAATACTATTTTTTGATCCGTAACCCATTTTTTAAATTTATATGGACCTGTTCCTATTGGATTCCTGTTATATTGCGAAGTATTTATATCTTCATTCTTATAGATATGTTCCGGTATTATACCTATACACCAACTTTCAAGTATAGGAGCAAACGGTTGTTCATAAGTAACACTAAAAGAATAATCATCTATTATTTTAAATTCTTTTACCATTAAGTAATCGGAAGAAAACGGGGTTCTTGTGTTGGTATCTGTCAGTTTATCAAAAGTAAATTTAACATCTTTAACGGTAAATTTTTGACCGTCGTGCCACAATATATTTTTCTTTAATTTGAATTTTATTTCCAATCCGTTTTCGGACACATTATAACTTTCGGCCAAATCGCAAATTAAATTTAAATTTTTATCATATTTTAAGAGACCGTTATATATATATGCATTAACCGAAGAAGATGCAGAATCCGACGCTAAAATAGGATTAAGATATATAGCATCTCCTATGGAAGACATCACATACATATCTTGCGAATCTTCATTTGCCACATCAACAATATTTTCATTTTGTTTGTCACAAGAAAATAAAGCAATCGCACAAAACATAATAAAAACAAATTTTTTTAATTTCATTCTATTCTTTATAAATTATCCCAATTTTTTTATCTTCTTTAAGCAGATTTGTATTGGCACTGTTTTTTTGAAGATAAGAATTATTCCCATTTTCCATATCGTTCTTTGCGGTTTTATATTGTTTACTTGAATAAACGGAATTATTATAATTCCTTATTCCGGGCAGATTACCTAACCATTTTTTAAAAGAATTCCATCCGGATTTTGTGTATTTTGTGATTTTTACTACTTTCTCATTTCGCATAAAATTATCATTTTCTCTCTCTATTCTTTGAGAGACAGATAAATCTTCGGAATAAACTTTATTTATACCGAAAAAACAAAACAAACATAAAACAACTAAAAACACTACTGTTTTTTTCATTTATTTCTCTTTTTTTGTTTATCAAATATATAAAAATTGTATAGTAAAATAATACTATATTTTACTATTTTTAGAGATACTCTTGCAAAAAAAATTGCTTTTTATTTTGTGATATTAGGAATATACAAATATGCAAATGACAGCTAAACGGCAAAAGATTGAATAATCGGAAAAGATAAAATTTCTTTTAAAAATTTGAAGTGAACAGATTAAACGAATTGTTAAAATTTTACTGCATTGCAATTATTGTAATGTCGGCCTGTTTTGCTTTTTCTATTACCAAGTCTTTATCCAATATCAATGTTGAATCGGCTTCTATTACCATTGCTCTTATTTTATTGTCTTTTAAAGTATCTACCGTTCTTGTACCTATTACGGGAACGTCAAATCTAAAATCCTGATTCGGTTTTGCAACTTTTACTACTATGGCATTTTCTCCGCCCAAAGAATATGCTCTTTTTATACATTCATCGGTACCTTCTATAGATTCTACAGCCAAGACGGATTTATCCTTAACAACAACTGTTTGCCCTATATCAAGTCCGGCAATACCCTTTGCCATTTTAAATCCAAACTCGGCATCTTTATATTCGTCGGAATTTAATTTTCTGCCTACAATCAAACCTTTTTGTGCCAACAAATGTTTTAAATATATGTGTGACGGCAAAAATTTTATTCCGTCTTTTTCAAATTCTCTAACCACAGCACCTAAAATAGTGTCGGTCTTTTTATTTACCAAAGATGTCATTATTTTAAGTGCTCTTAAATCCATGGTTATTGCAGAATAAATTTTTGCATGTTTCACTTGACCGACCATTATGGCCGTATCAATATTTCTGCTCTTAAAAGTATCTATGATTTTTTGAATTTTACCTACCGATAACCATACGGTTTCATCACAAAAATTTTCGATATCTTTATCAGCTTCTTCTTTTAACGCAACAGCAACAACCTTATCTCCTTGCTTTTTTATTTCCTGCGCAACAAGGAAAGGAAACCTGCCGTTACCCGCAATCATCCCAATTGTTTTCATAATTATTTAGGCCTACAAATTCCTCTTTGAGATTTTTTTATAAAATCAATTATATCACGAACATAAATAGAATTGCCCAATTCTTCTTCTATTTTTGCTACGGCATCATTCAATATTAAATGAGATGCAAACAATATTTTGTAAGCATGTTTTATATTTTCTATTTCAGCAATAGGAACTCTTTTTCTTTTTAATCCTATCAAATTCAATCCGAATAAAGTTGCTCTGTCTCCTTGGGCTTGCATATAAGGTATAATATCCATACTTACCATAGAACCGGCACCGATAATTACATTTTTACCTACTTTTGTAAATTGATGCATTCCCGCAAAACCGCCTATAACAACGCCATCACCGATTTCAACATGACCTGCAATTGCCGCACAATTTGCAACAATAACGTTGTCTCCGACAATACAATCGTGAGCAACGTGAGAACAAGCCATAAAAAGACAATTTTTTCCTATAACGGTTTGTCCGCTTGCGCTGGTTCCTCTGTTTAATGTAACAAATTCTCTAACGGTTGTACCGTCTCCGACAAAAAGTTTTGTTTTTTCTCCGGCATACTTTAAATCCTGAGGAGCCAACCCTATTGAAGCATGAGGAAAAATTTTACAATTTTTACCTATATTGGCACATTCTATTGTTGCATGAGAACTAATAACAGTTCCATCTCCTATAACGGTATCGGGACCTATTACGGAATAAGGTCCTATCTCAACATTTTGTCCTATTACTGCCGATTTATCTATTATTGCTGTTGAATGTATCATTTTATTTCTCCCTGTCTACTATAATAAACATAAATTCTGCTTCTGCGACCAATTTTCCTTCTACAAAAGCCTCACCTCTTACTTTGCCTTTTCTCCCGCTGTCTCTTATAACTTCAACTTTCAACTCCAACATATCTCCGGGGATAACGGTTTTTCTGAATTTAACTTTGTCTATTCCCATAAAATAAGCTAAACAATTTCTAAGTGCGGGTCTCGACAAAAACATAACACAAGAGGTTTGTGCCATTGCTTCAACAATCAAAACTCCGGGCATTATAGGTTGTCCCGGAAAATGGCCCTGAAAAAACGGTTCATTTCCGCTGACACATTTATAACCTACAGCCTTTTTATCACCTGCTCCCAATAATTTTACTCTATCTATCATCAAAATAGGATATCTGTGCGGAATAATTCGTTGTATTTCGGCAGAATTAAAAACTTTCACTTCATCTTCGGAAACAGGTATTTCCTCTTTTTTTGGAACTTCCACTTTTGGTTCTCCTTTGTCTATTACTGCTTTAGAAACAAATTCTTTTATAAAACTTACATTGCTTTTATGTCCGGGTTTCTCGGCAACTATTCTTGCTCTTATAGGTTTACCTGCAAGAGAAATATCTCCGATTAAATCCAAAATTTTATGTCTGACAAATTCATCGTTAAATCTTAACGGTTCTTTGTTATATATACCGTTAGGTCCAATAACAATTGCATTATCCAAACTACCGCCTCTTGCAAGACCGTTTGATTGTAATGCTTCTATTTCAAAATCAAAACAAAATGTCCTTGCCGGAGCAATATCGTTAAGATAAGAATCTTTTGTTATTTCAAATTTAGCTTGTTGATGCGATAAAAAAGGATGGTCATAACCTATGGTGCAATCTATTTCCAATTTATCGCTCGGATATGCAACAATTTTTGTATTACCCGATGTAAAAGTAACAGGTTCTTTTATTACATAAAACTCTCTTTCGGCATCCAACTCTTTTATACCGGCTTCCAATATTTTTTGAGCAATAACTTTTGCACTTCCGTCAACTATCGGAGGTTCATTATTATTTATTTCTATTATTAAATTATCTACACCTAATGCAAAACATGTAGATAAAATATGTTCTATTGTATGAATTTGAACGGAACCGGATTGAATAGTTGTTCCTCTTATGGCAGCTTCAACATGCAAACTGTTCCAATCTGCTTTAATATCCGGTTTATTCGGTAAATCCACTCTTATAAAATGTATACCGGTATTTTGTTCCGCCGGTTTGAATATCATTTTACTTTTATTGCCTGTATGAAGGCCTACACCTTCAATTACGATATCCTTTTCAATAGTAGTTTGTTTTGCCATGATTAATTTTCCTCTATATTTAACTTTTTTAATATTTTCTTAATATGTGAAAACATTTCCGGTAATTTTTTTATTAAAGCTTGAGATTCCAAATGTTTCCTGTAAGGTTGCAACGGATGACCGGCAAGTACTTGATTGTCTTTTACATTTCCGCTTATACCGCTTTTTGCCCCAATCATAACATTATCACCGACGGTTATATGTCCCACAATTCCAACTTGACCGCCGAGAGTTACTCTGTTCCCTATCTTTGTAGATCCTGCAATACCTACCTGCGAAACTATTATTGTATTATCTCCCACCTGAACATTGTGAGCTATCATAACCAAATTATCTATTTTTGTATTATTGCCTATTTTTGTTGTTCCTATCGCTGCTCTGTCTATTGTTGTATTTGCTCCTATTTCAACATTATTCCCTATTTCCACATGGCCTATTTGCGGAATTTTTTCTCCGGTTGAAGCAAAACCAAATCCGTCTCCGCCGATAACAACTCCGGGATGAAATATACAATTATCACCTATTATAGTTTTTTCTCTTATTGTAACATTCGGATAAATTAAACAATTTTTTCCTATGACAACATCACTTCCTATAAAAGTGTTAGGCAAAATTTTTGTATTATCTCCGATTATTGTATTGTCTTCTATAACTGCATTATGGCCTATAGTTACATCTTTACCGAGTTTTACCGATTGTTCTATTGAAGCTTTCTGGCTTATACCCGGTTTTATTTTATCCAATCTTTGTTTATCTATTATTACCAACATTTTTGAAAAAGCAAGTTGAGGATCTTTCACAACTATAAGATTTTTATCTTTATATTCTTCAATTTTTATATCTTCTCCGACAAAAACTGCACTTGCTTTTGTATCTTTTAAATAATGTGTATATTTTTTGTTTCCTAAAAACGAGATACTTCCTTGTGTTGCATCTTGTATTGCTCCTACACCTGAAATAACACAATCTTCTTGTCCTATCAATTTACCATTTACGATAGCAGCAATTTCTTTTAAAGTTAAATTCATTTTATCCTCTTTATATTAAAAAACATTTCCTATAGTGAAATAGAATTGTTGTAAATCTTCGCCTCTCTTATGATTTAATCCGTATCCCCAATCAAGTCTTAAAGGAAATACAGGAGTTGCAAATCTTATACCGAAACCTACACCGGATTTTAAATAATAAGAATTTGTTTCAGCGTTATCGGTTCCGAAAGAGAAATTTATGTGATTTACGTCTCTCCAAGTTCCGCCGATATCATAGAAGAAAGCACCCTGTAATATTGTTTTTTTATTTTCCTGAACTATAGGAAATTTATATTCAACATTTGCAACAGCCATTACTTTACCGCCGTTATAAGGCCCTATTTCCGTTCTGTATTTGTAACCTCTTATTGTATCGGCTCCACCGACATAATATTTTTCATATAAAGGGACGTCAGATGAAGAACCGTAACTTTCTATCCAACCTGCATTTATGTTTATTGATAATACAAATTTCCAAAACGTAGGGAAGAACCATGTACCTCTTACGGAATTTCTTACATAATTAACATTCCCGCCAAAAGGTCCTCCGGCAACAGTCACTCCGTAAGAATATCTTACACCTCTTGTTGCATCGTAAATATAATCTCTTGTGTCATAAACAATTTGGGCTCTGACACTTGAAGTTCTGTCTTTCGCCAAATCCGGGTCGTTTAAAATTTCGGTTTCAAGCTCATCATCATCTATATTAAAAATTCTGACATGTTCATATGTATAACCGAACAACAATGAAATTTTATCGGCAATTCTCGGACTTATTGAAACAGACCCTCCAAGTCTGCCTTCTCTGTAAGCATCAGTTGTATTATGATAGTCTCTCAATCTTTCTATATTGTACAAAGATAACCCCAAACTCATAGCTTTACCCAAGAACCAAGGTTCGGTCCAATCTATTTCATAATTTTGTCTTCTTGCACCAAATTCCCACAACAAATTTAATTTTTGTGCTCTACCGAACAAATTCATATGTTGTAACTGAATGGAACCGACAAATTTATCTACAGAAGAATAACCTGCACCGGCAGTTATCATACCCGGTTTTCCTTCCGTTATCGAAAAAGCCAAATTCATAATATCCGGTTGACCGGTAGGTGCAATGTTAGGTTCAGCACCGTCGATAAAACCCAAATTATAAATTTTTTCCATACTTCTTCTTACTTTTCCGGAAGAAAAAACATCTCCCGGCCTAAGCAAAATTTCTCTTCTTATTGTGTTATCTTTAGTTTTTGTTAATCCGTCAACATAAACATCACCGACATATACAATATTATTTTCTTTGATATTAAAATCAACATTTACAACATTATCTATTACTTTTTTCGTTTGCAGTTTTGCAATTTTATTTTCCAATTTAGTTTTTTTCTTCTGCAATTTCTTTATCTGCTTATCATCAAATTTACCATCAACTTGTTTTCCTTTAATATAATCTTGTTCGTAATCTTTTAACTGTTCTTTAACTTCATTTAATTTGCTTTCCAGTTTCTCTTCTTTTACAGATTGTTTTTCCAATTTCTTTTCTTGTTTCTTTATCTTTTTCTCTTCTTTTAAAGCCAATTTTTCTTTATTTTTTTGTTCTTTAGCCAAATCTTTTTCCAATTTAATTTTTTCTTTTTCTAATTTTTTTGCCTGCTGTTCGGTTAAAAAATAATCCGACCTGTTTTCCACTTTTTGATTAATTTCATCTATATCACTTTGAATTAAATATTCTTTTTCCTTTTGTTGTGTAACCTTTCTTTGTCTCTTTTCCAATTCTTTATGAGCTTTTGCTAATTTCTTTTCAAGTTTTTCTTTTTTCTTTTCCAATTTTGCAACTTGGTCTTCCTCTTTATAGGCCTTATATTCCAAATTTTGTTCAATGTCTGATATTTTATCTTTTATGGCTTGTTCTTTACTGGTTTGATTTAAAACTTCATTTTCTCTGTTTCTTGTTTTATACTTGGTTCTTTCCAATTTTTTGTTTAACTTTTTAATTTTTTTATCCACTAAAGTTTTATTTATTTTGGTATCTATTTGTTGATCTATATTATCAATATCCGACTCTATCAATTTCTCTTTTTCGTTTTTTTTGGTACTTATTTGTTCCTGCATCAAATTATCCGTACTTTTTGAAAAATCAGGTTCAATATATGAATGTAAATAACCTCTATTGGAATAATCATCATAAACTTTATTCAACAACTCCAATACTTTTTCCTGGCTAAAAATATCATTTCTTTTTATTGTGGAATGTTTCAGCAAGTCTTTTGAAGATATTACGGAATTTCCTTCAAAACCGACATCTCCCATTTTATATCTGACACCTTCATTAACTCTCAATGTAACAAAAATCTTTGTACGAGATTCATCATAAGTAATTTCAGGTTCACCGATTGAAAAATCCATAAATCCCCTGTTTACATAAAATTTCTTTATTGAAAGCATATCATTTTTTAAAGTTTCTTCTTTAAAAACTTTTTTCTTTTTTGTCTTAGCTAATTTTTTTATTTTCTTGTTTTTAAAACTTCTTACGCCTTCAACAAACAAATCTCCGATCAAGACTTTATTGTTTTCTGTTATAAGAAATGTTATTGTCATTATATTTGTATCTTCATCGGTAGTAGGATAAACTTCCATTTGGCAATCAGCATATCCCTTATCTTTATATAAAGCAAGAATTTTTCTTTTTGATTCTTCCAGTTCTACAAAATTGTAAAAATCTTTTTCTTTTAAAGTGGCTTCACCTTTTAATTTGCCTTCCGAAAATTGTTTATTTCCTTTAAAAACTATTTTTTTAATATAAGGTTTTTCAACTACGGTAAATTTAACTGTTTTTTTATCTCTGTCAACGGAAATTTCAGCATTATCAAAATAGCCCAACCCCAATATAGTTCTTAAATCTTCCCTTGCTATAGAGGTTGCATACACTTTACCTTTTTTCAATTGTATTTCAGAACGAACAGTTTTTGGTTTTACATTTTGCAAACCGTCAAAAACGACATCTTGTATTCTAAAAATAACATCATCGTCCGCAAAAATAAACGGAACAAAAAATAAAGCAACAAATACAGCCATAAAAAATTTTTTTATCATGATAAAACCCTATGTATAAAAATAATATATATATATTTATTAATTTTATTAAATAATGACTAAATAATCAACAAAAAACACAGAACAAAAAGCATGCATATTTATTAGACATGATATATATGAAAAAGTTTCAATTATCAATAAAAAAAGGAGATAGTATTTTCTACTATCTCCTTATGTAAAAAAGAAAATTTTAACTTAAATATTCCTTTAAAGATTTACACTTACTCGGATGTCTTAATTTTCTTATAGCTTTAGCTTCTATTTGTCTTACTCTTTCTCTTGTAACACCGAATTTCTTACCTACTTCTTCAAGAGTCGAAGGATATCCTATTCCAATACCATATCTTAACCTTATAATTTCAGATTCTCTTGGAGTTAACGTATTCAACACTTTTTCCAATTCCAATTGTAATCTGTATTGATATGTTTTTGTTACCGGATTAGGGCTGTTTTGATCTTCTATAAAATCTTCCAATTTGGAATCTTCTTCTTCACCGACTGGTGTAGCAAGAGACACAGGTTCCTGCATCATTTTCAATATCTTTCTCACTCTATCGGTGGACATTTTCAAAAATTTACTATATTCCTCTATTAAAGGTTCTCTGCCTTGTTCCTGTTGAAATTTTTTCTTTAATTTCGTTAATTTTGAAATCAACTCTTTCATATGAACCGGAATTCTTATTGTTCTTGCCTGATCGGCAATTGCTCTGTTAATTGATTGTCTTATCCACCATGTAGCATAAGTTGAAAATTTAAAGCCTCTCTTCCATTCAAACTTTTCAACAGCTTTCGACAAACCTAAATTTCCTTCCTGTATTAAATCGGATAATTCCAAATTACTTATTCCGACATGTTTTTTTGCAATAGAAACAACAAGTCTGAAATTGGCTTCTATCAATTTCATCTTATCTCTGTGAATTAACTCTTCCAAATCTCTTATTTTTCTGTCTGTTTCTATTAATTCTTTAGGACTAATCGATATTCCTTCCTTGATATGTGTTTGTTTTGAAATTAAACTCTGAATATGTTCTATGCTTTCCGCCATATTCGCGGCAACCAAACCTCCGGACATTTTTTTGAATTTTGCCGCAGTTATTTTTCCGGAAACATATTGTTTGTACAAAGTCTGCAATTTTGAAAGAGGCATTTTATATTTTCTTTCCATTCTTTCAAGTTCGGAATTTATTTCATTTAACTTGTTTGCGGTTGTTTTTATTTTGTTTATGAGTCTTTTTATTTTATCCTGATTAAGGTTTAACCCTATTATTAAAGAAATAATTTCTGCTCTTATCTGTTGTCTTTTGGTTTCGAGTTTTAACTTTTCTTTTTGAGATAAGCCTTTTTGTTTTGCCTTCAAATCTATTTTTGCAATATTTTTTTCAAGCTGTCCTATTCTTTGAACCGTCTGTTTAACTTTTATTCTCATATTTCTGAGTTGAGCGGTCGATTTTCTTCCTCTTGGCATAAGTTCTTTCGGGGTCATTTCTTCCTGTTCAATTAAAGTATCCCAACTTTTTATTTCTTTTATTATCAAAGGTGATTCCAACACTATATGAGTAAGTTTTTTCTCGTTTTCTTTTACATTTTTAGCAAGTTCAACTTCAACATTTCTTTCAAGTAAAGGAACTTTTGCCATTTCCGTAAGGTACATTCTTACAGGATTAATTTCTTCATCTTCACTGCTTTTTACAACAATGTCGGCAGTTTCAGGCGTATTTTTTCCTTTCTTTGAAGATGTATTTGAAGACGACACCGCAACAGCAGAACTCTTATCCGCTATTTTTATACCCAACTCGGCAAGTCTAATATAAAAATTATCAAGCTTTTCCGGACTTACATCTTTTTCGGACAATTTTTCATTTATCTGATCGTAAGTTAAATATCCTTGCTTTTTACCAATTGATACTAAATCTTTAAACATTTCTTTCTTTGCCATTACCTTTTCCCCGACCCTTTAATTTGTGATGTTAACTGAAGATACCTTTTTATTTTATCCTTATCGGAATCAATTTTTCCTTCAGTCATCAATAATACTTCTTTTTCAAGCAATTTTCTTTCTTTTTTCAACTTTTCCAATTCGATATCCCTGCATAAAATATTAAATATTTCATACAGTTCAACGGAATTTTCTTCATTTTTGCCGTCTTCGGCTTTAAATTTTTCATTTACAATTGCTAACTTAGAAAACCACTGTTGTTGTCTTTTATCATTTATTTTAGACAAAATTTGTGCTATCGAAATATTTTCATTTTCTAAGAGCATGTTATATATATAAATACAATTGCTTTCCGTAAATAAATTTTTTTGGACTTTTTTTAAATACTGTCTGTTACTGTCATCCAACAAAAACTTTAACAACTTTTCTTCTAAAGAAGTTTTTTGTTTAAACTCATCCTTTTCAACGAAAGCATCTTCTTTAACATTTGTTTTAAATACAGATTTCCTTTTAAATTCCTGCCAAATAACATCTTCTTCTATATTTAACTTTTGTGCAATAAATTTAACATATTCCCTTTGCACAATTACATTTTTATTTTTTTCAACAAAATCCAACAACAATGAAACTGCTTTTGCTTTATCTTGTGCTGTCTTTGTACCGGTTTGCATCAAAACTCTGTCCGTCATAAATTCTATGGCGGTCTTCGAATTTTTGTTTACCAAAGAAAAGAATTTATCTTTTCCGTGTTCCAATAAATATTCGTCAGGATCAACACCTTCAGGTAAAGAAGATGTTTTTACCGACATATTATTTTGTGCACAAATCTCCAAAGCTCTTTGAGTAGCAGTTCTTCCGGCATCATCAGGATCAAACAACAATGTTACACTTTCGGCATACCTGTTTATTAACTTTGCTTGTTGTTCCGTAAATGCAGTTCCCAACGGTGCAACCGCCCCGGATACTCCATATTGTTGAGAAAGAACAACATCCATATATCCTTCAACTACTGTTATCGACTTTTCCTTTCTTAATTCCGGTAAAGTCTGATAAAGTCCGTACAAATTAGATGACTTTGAATACACAATTGTTTCGGGTGTATTCAAATATTTTGCTTTACTGTCAGCTAATGTTCTTCCACCGAAAGCAACAACTCTTCCTTGTATATCCAAAATAGGAAATACAAGTCTTTCCGACATATATTCAAAAATTACTCCAAAATCAGTCTTTGTAAAAAGACCGGCTTTAGATAATATGTCATAAGCATAGCCCTTTTTCTTTGCAGATTCAAGTAGTTTTCCTTTTGGAGCATAACCTATCATAAATTTTTTTATGGTTTCTTCTGTCATACCTCTCTTTTTCACATAATCTCTTGCAAAAGAAGCAGACTTTGTATCCAAAAGACATCTGTTGTAAAACTTTGCAGTCATTTCCAACAATTCAAATATTTTTGTTTTTTCGGAAACGGAATATTTTTCATTAAAAGTTTCTTGTATTGTTATACCGTTTTTTTCTGCAAGTTTTTTTACACTTTCTATCCATGAAATATTTTCAATGAGCATAACAAACTTAAAAACATCTCCGGCTGCACCACAGCCGAAACATCTGAATATACCCTTCTCCGGACTAACAATAAACGATGGTGTCTTTTCCGTATGAAAAGGGCAACAACATTTAAAATTTCTTCCCGCTTTTTTTAAATCGGGCACATAATCACCGATCACCGATACAATATCGGAAGCAGTTCTTATTTGTTCTATTACTTGATTAGGTATAGACATTATCTTCTAAATCTTCTAAATCCCGAGCATTCAACAACTTCTATCTGCCCATATTTTTTTTCTAATCCATCAAGCATTAAATTTATACCGAGATTATCGGAAGAAATATGTCCTGCAACTATAGCATTAATATTATATTTCCCCATTTCTTTGTAATGCTTTTCACTAAAATGCATACCTACAATAGTTCCTACACCTGCAGCAGCAAGTTTTTCTATTATCTCTACAGGGCCTTCGGTTCCACCCGTCATATCAACAAAAACTTTACCGCATTTTGAATCGTTTCTTCCGCATAATATTGACGGACCATTCCCGAATGTTTTTGCGTATTTATATTCGGGAATATCTTTTAAAAAGTTCATTATATCTTTTAAGTATCTCGGCTTCAAGTTATCAATATTTGTTTGTAAAAATTTTACTACATGATTATCGGCAACGGTGTGTGCCGTCATCATAGGAATGTTTAAAAGTCTTGCCGCATCATAAACTCTTTGATGATTGCTGCCGGCAACACTTCTTTCAACTTCATCTCTTCTGCAACCTACAAGCTTTTCGGAAACATTTATCGGTACACCTTGCACTTCGCTTATTTCAGCCTGCATACTTATAACATTATGGAAAGTGGAAAAAGCTTTTCCTTTAGGATGGTGTCCGACAACGACATCTATTTGTTTTCCGGAAAGTCTCAATTGGTTAGCAATTAAAAGTTCCGGAGCTTCAATATCTATACCGACCATTATTGTTTTTACTTCTTCTTGGCCGGTTCCGAAAATTATTCTTGAATCCGCATAAGGATTAGTTAATAAATCAGTATCAAAATCTTCTTTTGTTTGTTTATCCGAATTTTTATATTTTTCATTTATTTCTTTTAATTTTGTATTAACTTCATCTTTGCCACGAGGATCATTTTCTATTCCTGCTTGTACAAAAAACTCATACATTTGCTTTAAATTCATATAAACCTCTCTTTAACAAAAATGTAAATAAAGGGGACATTCTCAATACTACCGAATATCCCCCTTTTTTAATAAAAATTCAACAAACTTATCAACTATTGATTATCTTGACCAATTGTTGTCTTTCATCATTTTGCGACGAATTTTTCTTTTAGCTTCAGCAAGTTTTTCTTTTTTTATAACACTAGGAGATTTATAAAATTCTCTTTTTTTAATCTCTTGCATTATTCCGTTTCTTTCGCATTCTCTTTTAAATCTTCTGATAGCTTCTTCTATTGATTCGCCATCTCTTACTTTAACACTAACCATTTATTTTTTTACACCACCTTTTTTTGTGACTTAAAATCTATTTCTAACCCGGAGGCCACCCGAAAGTTCTGCCGCCAAGTAAATGATAATGTATATGAGCAACTGTTTGACCGCCGTCAACTCCGCAATTATTTACAACTCTGTAACCATCGGTCAAATTCTTTTCTTTTGCTAACTTACTTGCAACAATTTGTATATGTCCTAACAAATCTTTATCTTCTGCAGTAACATCATCAAGACTGCTTATGTGCTTTTTAGGTATAATCAAAATATGAACCGGAGCCTGCGGATTTATATCTCCGAAAGCAAAAACTTTATCGTCTTCATAAATTTTATTTGTAGGTATTTCACCTGCTATAATCTTACAAAAAAGACAATCAGTCATAATAAAATTATCTCTATCCTAAATTTCTGCAATTACAAAGAAAACTCCGAGACCAGGATTCGAACCTAGACGAAGGGATCCAAATTCCCTTGTGCTACCATTACACTATCTCGGAATTAAATCTTATATACTTTGAGAATCCGTTGCAGGAGTTTCTGCCAATTTCTTCTCGTAAGCATCCAAAACTATTTTTTCCAACTCACTTCTAAATTCGTTAGTTATAGGATGAGCTATATCTTTGAAAGTTCCATCGTTCTTTTTTCTTGAAGGCATACAAACCATCAAACCTTTCTCACCTTTAACAATCCTTAAATTGTGAACAACAAACACTCCATCAAAAGTAATTGCTGCATAGGCTTTCAATTTTTCTTCCGATTTTGGGAAAATTCTAATCTCAGTTATTTTCATAACTCCTCCGTTCAGCTTTCCTTGCTGACTTCGAATGAGCTCGCAACCCAAATATTCCAGCCACATTTTTTTAATTCATTTAAGATAAAGTCTATATTTCTTTTATCATGAACTAAACCAAAAACAGTAGCTCCGGAACCCGACATCAAACTCGCACACCCCAAATCTTCAAGAACTTTCCTTATTTGCTTTATTTCTTGATATTCATCAAATATGAAATCTTCAAACCTATTAAAAAAAAGATCTTTTGCACTTTCAAAATCAAACATACCTTTTTCAAGGCTGGTGATAATATTATCAATTTTACGAATATTTGTCAATGGGAATTTTACCTTTGAATATGCATACGGTGTTGAAACTCCGAAATTGGGTTTTACCAATACAAAATCAAGGTTTAATTTCGTGTTTATTTTTTCAACAATATCTCCTATTCCCGAAATTTTGGCGACTCCACCTGTCATAAAAAAAGGAACATCTGCTACTAATGCAGCACCTAATGCTTCCAAGTTTTTTATATCATCATTTACCTGCCATATTTTATTTAGGGCAAGGATAGTTGCAGCCGCATCGGAAGAACCTCCACCCAAACCTGCTCCCATAGGAATATTTTTTGTAAGTTTTATTTTTATTCCTTTATTTATGTTATATTTCTCTTTAAAAACTTTTGTTGCTTTATAAACAATATTTTTTTCGGGATTTGATAATTCGGAATTTTCACAAACAAGTTCTATTTTATTTAATTCCGTTTCGGAAAATTCCAAGATATCAAACAATGATACGGTATGCATAACCGATTCTATGTTATGATATCCGTCTTGCCGTTTATTTATAATTTCAAGATATAAATTAATTTTGGCCGGAGCTTTTACTATCATTTTGAAATTGCCCTAAAAATTTTTGTATTTCCGCAGGTGTTAATATTGAAGACTTATTTAATATACATTCGCATTTAAACTTTGCTTCTTTAGCTTCAAAAACAGCACTTGCAGGTATTTTTGAAATGTTCATGAAATTCTTATATGTACCGAGTTTCAAACAAAATTTGTTCTCTTCTGAAAATTCTTTAAACATTCCGGAATTAGAATCGATTTTAACTGTATAACCATCTTTTTTATAAATAACATCTTTTCCTTTTTGTTCAATTTCCGCAGTCAAAAGCATATTCATAAAATTTTCGGATAAAACCAGTTGTGCAAAATCAAACATGGAAATAAAATCTTCCGGAATATTATCTTTCATTGCTTGAGGATAAAATTTAATATCATAATCATTTACAAAAACAGTTCCGCCTTGAAAAGACAGTTTCGGAGCAAATTCAAAACTCATACCTAGTTTTCTTGCAAAAGAAACAGACATATATTCGGAAACGGAAGTTCCCTTCATTTGTATATTAAGTTTATATCCCGCCTTCAAAGAAGCTATTCTGTGAAAATTCAATATCGCCCTTTCGGCAACAACTTTAAATTTATCTTTTTGTAAATCTTTTTCCTGTGCAAATTTTTTATCGAGCAAATTTTTTTTCTTTTTTGCCGTTTTTGAGCCAAGATCATAAGCAACAGCATAAGCTAACCATGCCTGTGACAATTTTTTCAGTTCTATACTTATGTCACCTAAATGTTCGTATATGTCTTTATCAAAAGCTTTCGGTTGTGCATTTGCTGCAGCCAAAATATATTTTTCGGCAAGTTCATAATTCCTTTTTCTGTAATATAACCAGCCCAACGAATCCAAATATGCCGGAACATTAGGTTGCAATTTTATAACTTTTTCAAGCATTTGTTCTGCTTGATCCAAATGAATTGTTTTTTCCGTATAACTGTAAGCTAAATAATTTAGAGCTTTTACGTTGTTAGGATCTTGTTCTATTATTTCTTTTAACAGTTGCTCTGCTTTATTAAAATTTTTTAATTTGTCGTAAGAAAGCGCCAAATAAAATTTCGAATCCAAAAAATCCGGTCTTAAATATGATACTTGTTCAAATGCTTTCTTAGCCTTATCGAATTTTGCGCAATCTATATAATTTAAACCTGCCAAATATAATATTTCCGAATTCAAAGGTTCTTTTTCTATAGCTTTGTCAAGTTGTTTTTCTGCAACTTTATAATTTTGTTTCAATGCATAATAATAACCTAATCGAGTATAATTTGCAGCCGTAGGTTCTTGTTTTATTATATTTTCAAAAACATCTATAGCATCGTCGAGTTTTCCCTGCTTTTCATATATCATACCTAAAAGATAATTTACAATAATATTGTTCGGAGCAAGAGCTTTTGCTCTTAAAACAATTTCTTCCGCCTCAACATACTTTTTTTCTTCGAAATAACATTTACCCAAATATGTCAATATAGCAACATTCCCGGAAAACATTTTTGCATATTCTTTGTATTCCTGTATAGCAAGTTTATATTCTTTTTTATTTTCATAAATTCTTGCCCGGGCAAGATAACCTTCCTGTGCTTCGGATTTTATTTCGTTGACTTTTTTATAAGACTCTAAAGCTTCATCCAACATACCGAGCTTTTCTTGCGTTAAACCCAATTGGAAATAACCTTCCGCAGATTCCGGTTGTTGCTCTAAAAATTTTGTCCAATAATCAATGGATTCTTTAAGTTTATTATCCGAATAATAATATGATGCCAAGTAAACAGTAGCCGCCTCATTTTTCGGTTCAAGTTCCAATACTTTTTCCCACGTTTGTTTTGCCAAAAGAATTTCGTTTATCGAAAGATAAAAGGAACCCAAAAACATTTGTGTTTTAACATTGTCACTTTCAACTTCCTGCAACTTTTTAGCACTTTCCAACGCTTTCGGGATATCCCCTTGTTGTAAATAAACAAGTGCCAAATCTTTGTAAACTGTCGTGGCAGCCGGATCATAAGATAAAGTTCTTTCGTATTCGGAAACAGCAACTTCAGGATTCCCTTTTTTTAATGCAAGTAATCCTTTCAAATATGCTTTGTATCCGCTGGAAGTCGCATAAGATAAACTTTCAAAACAAAATAAAAACGCAATTGCTAAACTTAATATTTTTTTCATTTCTTTTCTCTTAATTAATAAGATTTTAATTATTTTACCATTTTGTATAACAAAATACTATTAACTGAAAAACTTTTTAAAGAAACTGTCATTTTTTTGAACAGCGTCTTTCGGAACTTCACCCATAGTTTTTGCAAACTCAAACAATGCTTTTTTCTGCTCGGAGTTTAAACTTTTCGGGACATTTACATTAACCTTAACATACAAATCTCCCCTTACTCCCCTTCTGCCGAGTTTTGGGAAACCTTGATCTCTAACTCTTAATATTGTTCCCGGCTGAGTTCCGGAACCGATTTTAACTTTAACTTTACCGTCCAATACAGGAACATCATATTCCAAACCTAATGCAGCTTGTGCAAACGTAAGTCTTATTTCGGTATGTAAATCGTCACCTTCTCTTACAAAACCGGGCTGTTTTTTCAAATGTATAACAACATATAAATCTCCCGGCTGTGCTCCTTTCGGGCCCGCATCACCTGCACCGGAAACTCTTAATGTACTACCGTCATTTACACCTTGAGGAATCTTTACTTTTATTGTTTTATTTGTTCTAACCGTTCCTGTTCCTCTGCATGTCGGGCAAGGATTATCTATAATTTGACCTTCTCCATGACATTTCGGACAAGTTTGACTGAAAGAGAAAAAACCTTGACTTACTCTAACCTGGCCTCTGCCTTTACATTGAGGACATGTTTTCGGACTTGTTCCTGCTTTTGCTCCCGTTCCTCCGCAAGTTTGGCAAGTATCTCTTTTAGTAACATCCAAAGAAACTTCTTTACCCATCATGGCATCAAGCATTGATATATCCAAATCGTATCTTAAATCCGCACCTTTTACATATTGTCTTTGAGCTCCGCCTCCGGACGATCTTCCTGCTCTACCACCGCCGAAAATATCACCGAATATATCGCCGAATATATCACCCATATCTCCCATATTACCGAAACCGCCTGCACCTGCTCCGCCCATACCGTTCATACCTTCATGTCCGAAAGCATCGTATTGTTGTTTTTTTTGCGGATTGGATAAAACATCGTAAGCTTCGTTTATCTCTTTAAACTTTTCTTCGGCCTCTTTGTTTCCCGGGTTCCTGTCGGGATGATATTTTATTGCCAAATGTCTATATGCTTTTTTTATTTCGTCGGCCGATGCTCCTTTTTGAACACCAAGCACTTCGTAAAAATCTTTTTTCATATTATCCTCTTTATATTTATTCAAATAAAATCATTAAAAAATATCTTTTAATACTCTTTAAAAATTTTATCTTTTAAACTCGGAAACTACCAACAGGCTTTTTGCCTGTTGATAGTTCTGTTTTTTCAAAAATCTTACATATTTTCAAATAACTAAAGATTTTGAACTTTAGGCTAGGCACACCGCACCGAAGTTTACATTGAAAAGTAAATGAGGTGCGGTGTAACGAAGCATAAATTCAAAAGATTAGTTATTTTTTATCGTCCACAACTTCAGCATCAACTACATTGTCATCGTTTTTCGGTGCTTCCTGTTGTGCTTGTCCTGCATTTGTTTGAGCACCTTGTGCATTAGCCTGTTGTTGTTGTGCTGCTTTATAAACTTCTTCTGCTAATTTATGTGAAGCATCCGAGAGTTTATCTTTAGCTTCTTTAATTTTAGTTATATCATTTGTTTTAATAGCTTCTTTTGTATCGTTGATAGCTTGTTCAATTTTTAATCTTTCGTCTTGAGAAATCTTGTCACCATGCTCTTTCAAACTCTTTTCTGTTGCATAAACTAAATTATCCGCTTCATTTTTAGCTTCGATTTCTTCTTTTTTCTTTTTATCATCTGCAGCATATTGTTCTGCTTCTTTAACATATTTGTCTATATCTTCTTTAGAAAGTTTTGTTGAAGATGTAATCTTGATAGATTGCTCTTTACCTGTTCCCAAATCTTTTGCAGATACATGTAAAATACCGCTTGCATCGATATCAAATGTAACCTCAATTTGAGGAACTCCTCTGGGAGCAGGTGGTATTCCGTCAAGTGTAAATCTTCCCAACGAAACATTATCTTTTGCCATAGGTCTTTCACCTTGCAAAATATGTATTTCTACTCCGGGCTGATTATCTTGTGCAGTAGAAAATACTTGAGATTTCTTTACAGGAATTGTTGTATTTCTATCAATGATAGGTGTTCTAACATTTCCTAAAGTTTCAAGACCTAATGTTAAAGGTGTAACATCAAGTAAAAGAATATCTTTTACATCTCCGGTCAAAACTGCTGCTTGAACTGCTGCACCGTTGGAAACACATTCCATCGGGTCAATTCCTCTTTCAACAATCTTACCTACATAGTTTTCAACAAATTTTTGAACTATAGGCATTCTTGTAGGACCGCCGACGAGAATAACTTTTGTTAAATCCGCGCTTGTAAGTTTTGCATCACTTATTGCCTGGTCGATAGATGCTTTACATCTTTGAACTATAGGATCTACCAAGTTTTCAAGTGTTGCTCTTGTAAGTTTCATTGCCAAATGTTTCGGACCCGTAGCATCTGCTGTAATAAACGGTAAATTAATATCCGTTTCAAGAATGTTAGAAAGTTCGATTTTTGCTTTTTCTGCAGCTTCCTGCAATCTTTGAACAGCCATTTTATCGTTTCTTAAATCTATACCGTTTTCTTTTTTAAATGTTTCGGCAATATAATCGATAACAGCTTTATCCATATCGGTACCGCCGAGTTTTGTATCTCCGGATGTAGACAATACTTCAAATGTTCCCTCGGATCCCATTTCCATTATTGTACAATCCAAAGTTCCGCCGCCGAGATCGAATACCAATATTTTTTGTTCTTTACCGACTTTATCTATACCATAAGCAAGTGATGCTGCCGTAGGTTCGTTAACAAGTCTTACAACTTCCAAACCTGCAATTGCACCTGCATCTTTCGTTGCTTGTCTTTGGTGATCGTTAAAGTATGCCGGAACCGTAATAACTGCCTTATCTACTGTTGTTCCCAAATATGCTTCCGCGTCTTTTTTTATTTTCTGTAAAATAAAACCTGAAAGTTGTTGAGGAGTAAATTCTTTACCGTTAATTTTGTATTTATAATCTTCTCCCATTCTTCTTTTAAATGCGGAAACTGTTCCTTCAGGATTTGTTACTGCCTGTCTTCTTGCAGGTTCACCAACCAACAATTGACCGTCTTTTGTAAATGCTACATAAGAAGGGAACGCTTTTCCTCCCAAAGTTGTTCCTTCTGCGGAAGGTATAAGTGTTACTTTTCCTCCCTCCATAACTGCCGCTGCCGAGTTCGATGTACCTAAATCAATTCCAATAATCTTAGACATTTTCTTGTCCTCCTAAATTTATATTTTTTACTTTTTATTTTTCTTCCGAAGACTCTTTTTCTTCTTCTTCTTTTTTCTTAGCAACTTTGACCCTTGCAGGTCTCATAAGTTTTCCGTTTAACTTATATCCGTTTTGATAAACAGCAAGAACTGTTCCTTCTTCAACTTCATCCGTTTCTACCTGATCCAATGCTTCACATACATTATGATCAAATTTTTTGTTCAAGCAATCTATTTTTTCCACTCCTTCTTCTTTCAACATTTTGCTAAATTCGTTATATATCATTTCAAGACCGACTTTAATACTTTTTAAATCTTGCCCCGCTCTAACACTGATCATTGCTTGTTCGAAAACATCGTATATACCGATTTGTCTTTCCAAAATTTTTGCTTTACCGAAATTTATATATTCGGCTTTTTCTTTTTCGATTCTGTTTCTCAAAGTTTGGTATTCGGCAACACTTCTTAAATATTCCGCTTTATATTCATCTGCCTGTTTCTGTTTTTCTTCCAAAGACTGTTTCAAAATATCAAGTTCGGACAATTTTACTTCTCTTGCTATATCTTCAACTTTTTCTTCTGCTTTTTCAATTTTTTCTTCAGCAATTTTCTCTGCTTTCTCTTCTATTTTTTGTTCTTCTTTTTCTTTATTCTTCATCTTGATCATCTCCCATTTTTAATAAGAAACCGTTAACTATATTTGAAACAGAATTTACCAATGCCATCATCTTATCGTAATCCATTCTTTTCGGTCCTATTATCCCCAAAACGCCAACTATTTTATCCCCATACGAATAAGATGTTTTTACTACACTTAAATTCTTTAATTCACTTAAATCCTGTCCGCCTATTTTTACATTTACTGTTGCTTCATCCAAATCTCTGCCTATAATTTCTATAAGTCTGTCTTTATCTTCATTTAGTTTCATTAAGCTTCTTGCCGATTCAAAGTCCGTAAAATCCGGAACAGATAAAACATTTGAAGTTCCGTCAACATAAATATCTTCCTGGATACTGTCTATAACATTACATATTTGCTCTGCAAGTTGTAACATATCGTTTTGTTTATCTTGATACTTTTCTACTTCTACTATTAATCTTTTTGATGCTTCTTCTACAGTTAAACCTCTCAACTTATTATTTAAGAATTTTTTCAATTCGTATAACTCTTCACTGTCTATACTTAAATTTATCATCTTATGTTTAACTATACCCGTCTTGGTTAAAAGTATAACCATAACCTGACTTTTTGACACCTGCATAAGTTCTATATTTCTTATCTCGTTAACTTTAGCTTTAGGTGCTGTAATAAAACCCGTATAATTTGAAAGTCCTGACAATATTTTAGAAGTTTGTGATAAAAGACTTTCTATTTCTTTTGTCTTTTTTTCGTACTCCTGTTTAATTCTTTCTTCTTCTTCAACCGCCAATCTTTGTAACTCAACCAAAGAATTAACATAAGCTTTATAACCTGCATCCGTAGGAATTCTTCCGGCAGATGTATGAGGATGAGTTAAAAAACCATCTTTTTCAAGTTCCGCCATTAAATTTCTTAATGTTGCCGGAGACAAATTAAATTTATATTTTTGTTCCAACACACTTGAACCGACAGGTTTACCTGTTTTTATATACTCGTGAATAACGGCATATAAAACTCTGGCTTTTCTTTCTTTTAAAATATTTTCTGCTATCTGTCTCATAAAAACCTCTAAAAATTCCTATGGATAATTTGATATATAGAAACTTGTTGTTATTTCTTCCAACCCGCTATAACTATCCATCAAAATCACCTTACGGTATTTTAGCACTCTAGCAATATTAGCACTTAAATCTTACAAGTGCTAATTATAACACAGTGTTTAAAGTTTGTCAAGTCTTTATTATTTCGGAAAGTTGTTTAATGAAAAAATATCTGCAAAATATAATCCGTTTTCACAGATATTTTAAGATTTAAGAGGTAGTATACAAATTTTAACTAAGTTATGTTTACCAATAAAAATTTTTAACAGTTTCAAAAATTCTTTTAAAAATTTTTATTATATTTACTTTAGCTTTATCATTTATTAACATGTCCGGATTAGGCGTTGTTATTATAGAAATACGTTCATCATTATATTTGTAATTTATTCCCGCTTTTGATTGCAATTCAACTAATTTTACCCTGCTTGAAACAGCAACATTTCTTTCTTTTATCATAACATTTATGTTTTTTACCAATGCCGGTATATCCAACGGCTTTGTCATAGAATCATAAGCGCCCGCTCTAAAAATTTCAATAGAAGAATTTACCGAATTATTGGCATTAAGAACCAAAAACATCAGTTCCGGAGCGGGTAACTTCATCTTTTCTATCAAATTTAATCCGTCCAGCAATTCATAATCAACTAAGGCCACATCAAATTCGGAAAGATTAACAAGTTTTTCAACGTCAGAAGCATTTTCGACAGATTCGACAATAAAGGATTCCGCTTCCAATGCAACTTTTAAAGAATTTCTTTCGGCTTCATTGTCTTCAACAATCAATATTTTTGGAAATTCATTATTATTGTTATTTTCATTTTCCATATTGATACCTCATAAAATCTACTGTTAAAAAACTTTTTATTTCCCTATCTTTATTGTAAATAATGTCCCTTGATGTTTAACTTTTATATTATCCTTGTTTATTTGAACAATTTTAGAATTTTTATACACATCACCTATGTAATAAAATTTACCTCCTATTATAACCATAGGGTTTTGTTTATCGTACATTATACCGTCTATACCTATTTTAGGTTTTGTAACTTTAGGTTGTACAGTAGTCGGCACACTGCTGTTTTCTTTTACTATTTCTTTTGAAACATAATAATAAAAGGGAGAAGGCGGTATTGGCTCAAAATCCATCCATTCCTGTATATAATCCACATCTTTTTCCTTATCCATTTTATCTGATATTTCTTTAAAATATCCGGCTTTACGAACATCATCTTTTATGAAATCAACTGTGCTGCCTTTGCTAAAATTATCATTTATTTCGGGAGAAAATAATATCGGCATTACTTTTATTTCAATATTACCCTCATAATTCATTTTCAACGATAAAACTTTGGAATATCTTTCCAATTCAAACAAAAATTTACAAATTTTTTGATAAGAGGTTTTCAGTTTTAAAGTTATTTCAACCGTATTATTTTTAGTTTCTTGAATTACAGAATCTTCATCATTAATCGGAATTTCTGTTTCCTTTAACAAATTTAAAATTTTAGTTTTATATGAATTCACATTTTGTTCGTTAGGATAAAATGTATCTTCATAAGCATAATATATTTCACTCAAAGAAACATTCAACTCATCCATTTTTATCTGCATACTGTTAAAGTCATCCAATTGAATGTTTATATCATAAAATTTTTCATATATTTTTTCCTTTTCATTATATTCTTTACTGTATTTTGAATAAATGAAAGCGTATACCAAACAGGCAACGAAAACGGAAAATACAAAAATCAATATAAATTTTAACAATCTTTTGCTTTGGCTCATAAATTATATTTTCCTTTTTTATTGTTTATTTTTTAAATCCACTTTTAATTTTACTGCATTTACTTCTTTGTTGTTTATCTCGTATTTTTCAGCCGTTTCTATTACAAACTTATTATTTATATACTCACTTTTTTCAAAATAAGAGTTTAAAACAGAAGCTTGATCGGAATAGTTCTCTAAACTTTTTATTTCTTCTCCGCTTACATGTAAATCAATCTTTGCACTATTTCCCTCTATTGAAAGATTAATAACAGAATCTCCTTCGGGTAAAAAGGATCCAAGGTCTTTTAATACCGAACTGTAATATGTCCTATTTTCTAATTGTTCTTTTGCTGCCAATAATTTATAATACCTGGTCTCCCATTCTTTTTCTGTTTCCGGAATTCGATTTATTGTTCTTTTTTTCTCAATATTATTTTTTATATCATCTATCTTTTTGTTACAGTTATCAATTTCCGAAGATTTTGATACAGCAAGCAAGATAATAACAATTATTCCGATATGAACAATTAAATTTAATATTTTTATGAGTCTTAAAAAAATGCTTTTATTTTTTTCTTTTGTAATAACTTCTTCAACATAATTAAAGTTATACATTTGCTTTTTTCTCCTTTTCAAGCGCCAAACCAAGTGCAATCGGCAAATAAAAGCCCTTATCTTTATCAACATATCCGACAAACTCATTATTACTCAAAGGGTTCCATTTTTCAGTAGGTATTCCCAATGTATCTTGAATAAAATTATCTATACCATCAGTTAAAGCTCCCCCGCCGGTAAGAACAATTCTGTCTATTGAATCAACCAATTGTTTCGTTTTACAATGTTCTATCGTTTTAAAGATATTTTCCGCCAAAACAATAACATTCTTTTTTAAAATATTTTTCATGTTAAAATTGATTGCTTGTCTTAAATCTTCTCTTCTCTTTATTTCTTCCGATAACTTTTCAGGAACAGAAAAAAAAGTCGCAATATCTTTCGTTATATTCTGCCCGCCGAAGTCAACATCATTAACAAAAACCAAATCAGTATTCTTTAAAACTACAATATTCGATACTTTATGACCTATATTTATTAAAACAATATTTTCAGTATTTTTGTATTTTGGACCGAACTCATTAAAAGCATTTATCAAAGCAAAATCTTCCGAAGTAACCCCCGCAACCGACATCGTTTTAATTGAATTTATAAAAACAAATTTTTTATTAATTTTATCAATTGGAGCTGCGGAAAAAATAACATTGTAATCTTTTTCAGAATCGTTTTTTAATACGACAAAAGAAGTGTACATTTTTTTCAAATCTTCCGAGATGGTACCGGCAGCTTCATTTGCAATCTGTTCTTCTAATTTTATATCTTTATTTCTTTTTAAGGATATATTTCTGTTGATTATATCTTTGCCGCCAACAGCCAAATAAACGGATTCGTCCAAACAGGATAACTTATTTAATACAGATGAAAGCTTATTTGCTTTTTCTTTTTCCGGAACATTTGATATATCTACGGCGGCAGAAATAACGGAATGTTCTTTTTTCTTGTTCCCTGAATTTATAATTTTACATATTTTTATAAATTTACTGCCTAAGTCGATGCCTATCAAGATATCCTCCGGCTTTTAATTTATATAATTTATAGTAGCATAGTCTAACTTGTGCCATAAAAATTTTTAATCTCTCAAAAAAACATCACGAGTATAAACTTTTTGTTTTACATTCTCCAAAACATTATCATATCTGTTTGCTACTATAATATCTGATACTTTTTTAAAAGTATTTATGTCCTTTATAACGACACTATCCAAGAACATTTTATCTTTTAATATAGGTTCATATATTACAACTTCAACATTTTTTGTTTTTAATCTTCTTATAATTCCTTGAATTGCACTTTGCCTAAAGTTATCAGAATTCTTTTTAATTATTAAGCGATAAATACCTACGGTTTTCGGTCTACGGGAAAGAATTTGTTCCGCAATAAAATCTTGCCTTGTTTTATTTGAATCGATTATCGCGGAAATTAAATTTTGTGGAATATTTTTATAATTTGTGAGTAATTGCTTTGTATCTTTTGGCAAGCAATAACCGCCATACCCAAAAGACGGATTGTTATAATAATTCCCTATTCGTGGATCCGCACAAATACCTTTAATAATTCTTCCGGTATTTAATCCGCAAACTGATGCAAAATTATCAAGTTCATTAAAAAAAGAAACTCTTAATGCTAAATATGTATTTGAAAACAATTTTACAGCTTCTGCTTCATCCGTTTCCATTATTTGAACTTCAATATTTTCTTTTTTTGCTCCATGAACCAACAAACTTGCAAATTCGTTTGCTTTTTCAATAGATTCTTTAGAATTTAACGAAGCACCTAATATTATTCTGGCAGGATACAAATTATCATAAAGAGCTTTGCTTTCTCTTAAAAATTCTGGACTAAACAAAATGTTTTCTGTAGAAAATTGTTCTTTTAGTTTTTTTGTAAATCCGATAGGTATTGTAGATTTTACAACTATATAAGCTTTAGGGTTTATTTCAATTACTTGTTTTATTACTGATTCTACTGAAGAAGTATCAAAAAATTTCTTTTTTTCGTCATAGTTAGTAGGTGTTGCTATAACAACAAAATCGGCTTTTTCGTATGCTTTTTTTGCATCTGTTGTAGCAACCAAATTTAAATTTTTATTTTTAAAAAGATCTTCAATTCCTTCATCAATAATAGGAGATATCCTTTTATTTATTTTCTCTACTTTATCTTTAATTATATCAACTGCAACAACTTCATTATTTTGTGCAAGTACTGCGGAAATAGACAAACCTACATACCCGCTTCCTACAACAACAATTTTCATTGTCTTTCCCCGAAAATAGTATTTTCCTAATTATATATTTTTTTAAAAAACATTAAAACAGAGAACCTGACTTAAAAAAAGATATCACAAACGGAGCAAACAGCAAAATAAAGATTGTCGGCAATATCAAAATCGTCATAGGTAATAACATTTTTACCGGTGCTTCATGTGCTTTTTTTTCAGCGATTGCAACATTATCATCCGATATTTGCTTAGCTATTTTTGTTAAACCTTCAGTAAGCCCCGTACCTGTATCCAAAGACATGGTTATTGTTTTAACAAAACTATCCAACTGAACTATATTATACCTTTCAGCCATTTCTTTAAATGCTACTTTTGTATCTATTCCTAAAACTATTTTCTTCATTACATCTTTTAACTCGTTTATTAATGTTCCGTCCAATAATACTGTTATTTTGTTTACTGAATTATTAAAATCTATTCCGGAATAAACAAGTATTGCAAGTAAATTTGCAACATCCGGAATTTGTTTTACTATTTCATTTATTTTTTTATTATATTGCTCGTATATTTTTAAGTACGGCAATATAAAAAAAAGAAGTCCAAAACAAATCATAAATAAAAAATCAAAACCGAAAATAAACAAAGATATACAACAACCTGTAATCATTGATATTATTTGTATAAAAACAAAGTTATACGAATTTATTTTTACGGAATTTAAATTAAAAGTTTTTAACATATGATCGACTTTATTAAGATACTCAACAAATATCTTGAATTTAATATTTTTTATTATAGGCGTAAAAATTTCGGAAATTTTTATTAAATATACAAGAAATACATTTTTATCCTTGTCGGTAATTCCATAAAAATTTTGTTTTGCGGAAAATTCCGATACGAAATTTAACACAACAACCAAAAATATAAAAAGAAAGGCAAATAAAAATGCAAATGTTAATATTAAATATATCATAATTTTATATCCGCAATTTTTTTCATTATAAAATATAATTTAATAATATTAAAGTATCTGCATAAAAAACATGAAAAATAAATTTTATTTATGATGTTTTAAATTATTTATAAAAAAAAGCAAAAGTGTTGACTTCTAAATACTTTTATAGTATAATACAAACATATAAATCGTATT
>JAEEGF011236013.1_pt1 | contig 73630 bp, 62 predicted proteins | sample 9134171 | NCBI WGS metagenome assembly JAEEGF01 (sample SAMN16246542, study PRJNA631951) | gut metagenome | biome: gut microbiome; feature: rumen; material: AP-attached | host: Bos | place: Iran: Karaj | collected 2018-10 | reverse complement strand
AGCACTGAACCATACGGTTAGCAATGGCAACGGAGTAACTGTGGGCCTGTTTTCCGACGACGAAACATCAGTTTGGGTGATCAATAAAGTCGGCTTGAATGTACCGTGGATAAAGCAAACGCAGACAACATGGTGCGGATATGCAACTTTGCTTCAGGCAATATACGGCGCCGGAACCGAACAGGCACTGATAAACTCGATACATTGCGGCGGAAATATGTTGCACAAACAGCAGAAAAAACTAAAAAAACGTTTGAACTATTCTGATGCTATGTATCAATACTCAGTTTGCGAAAGAATCAACTCGGGTTCATATTTGCCCCCCGGAGTATTTGATAATTTGCATTGTAATTACAACAGAACAGTTGGACAAAGCGTAAATTTATTTCATGGTACTCAAATAACAAACACCAAGCAAAAATTCATAAATGTACTGACAGGAAGCTTTGAGACCGGATGGATACCGTTTATGCTAACTGAAACAGCCGGGGTGCCATATAATTACAGCGGCACCGCCCACTACATTGCCATTGTCGGATATGATTCCGTAAGCGATACAGTTTTGTTGTCAAACTGTCATTGTGGCAATAATACCGGGGGCATTTATTGTGTTGATGCGGGTTCGGTTTATAACAACATATATACCTTGTTTTATTCCGTTTCTGTACAAAGTTGAGGTGATTATCTTGAATATAAAAAAAATAATTTGCCTTATTTCCGCCGTCCTGATCGTTTTGATAAATCTGTCACTGACGGCTTATGCTGCCGAAACGACCATTTCGGATACTGAAGCGAAAAAGCTGATCCTGGGTGCCCACAACCTTTATCTGACATATCAGGACGGAATATACGATACAGTTAAACATGAAATAGTAACGACAACAAAAGAGGCGGTTTCAAAGGAAGCAAAAAAAATCTACATCGAAGAGATTGCGGATGATATGTGGATGTACCGCTGCGATCTGGGAGCCGAGTATTGCAAGTCATTTGACGGACTGCCTTATATTGAAAAGGATGTCCAAGGGTGGTTTGACGGTATGAAATACCAGATTTATAATATTGACGGAAAGCGCATCGACATGTATAACCATGGACTTACATACCTGGAAAACGCCGACGGAACGATAACTTTTATTCCGTTTATTGCTCAGAGTCTCCGGCAATACTATCTGGTACGCGAATACTCAGAAGAGGCCTTTGTTGATTATCCGACAATAACACCAACAAGGACCGACGAGATTTTCATAAGCGATCTGACAGGAAACGCCGAATCCGCAATTTGTAATGTAATTGTCTATCTTGATGATGGATACTTGTCCGGATCGGTGACTCTTATGGACGTCGAATTCAGAAATACCGATTCAGGATGGAGAATATCGGGCGGAAAACTGGTAAATGCTTTTTCAAACTGGTACGATGAATCTATGAAGAAGTATTACGATAACGACGAGAAATATATTCCTCCGCGGGCTGCTATCGTTGGCGGGGATACTGCTTCCGCTGTTGCAACTTATGCTGTCAGGATGAAGGATCCGGGCGGTTATTATGTATACGAAAAAGAAGGAAAGCCTTATTCCCCTTTTTACGACGAAGCGTTCAAAGACGGCATTGAATTCAGCGACTGGAGGATGATCTGGTTTAAAGGAGATATGTGTGCTTTTGCTTTGAAAAGCAGTGAAGACGGAAAAACTTACGATGCAATTTTCAAATATGACCCGGATTTTGTGAGTTACCATTATATGGCAAGTTCCAGTGGAGGAATAATCAATATCAACTGGGACAAGCCTCTTTCTCTTGTTGGAAACTGGAGGCTGGTTGGCGGAGGTGTTTACGAAATGGCCACGGGCAAGACAGACGTCGCGCCATATACGGGAGAGTCGGGGGATTTCACAGGATCTGTTATTACGATGAGCATAATTGCAGTTCTGTCCTTCTGTTTATCAACAATGCTTGTCGTTCGCCGGAAGCGCAAAGCCGATCTGTCGCAATAATTGCCATAGAAATCAGACAGATCCCGACGGTTACGTAAATTGCTGCCCGCGCCAGCTATCGCTCTTTTTGAACTGTGCGGAACCGCAGGGAAAGATTATAACCTGATCACTGAAACAAATGACGCATCAAGCGTAAGGCAACTTGCGCTCAATGCGTCATTTTTTACCGTTGCGATTCAATAATACAACACTGCTTCGGAGTTTATCACTCTTATATCAAAACTATCCGACGCAGGAGGCGATATTGTACAGGTTGATTCCTATGATCACGAACATCGTGAAGATGTAAAAGCCGGATATCGTCTTTTCCGACAGCTTTCTGTTGAGGAAGGTGCCGGTCAGCGAGCCTCCGACGGCGACCGCGACCAGTATCGCCGTATGCAGCCAGTTCATGTCCGCAGACATGAGCTCGCCTGTCGCAAGGCCGGTCAGCAGATTGCTGATCTGCGCGAAGATTATTATCAGCAGCGAGTTGATCGACGCCGACTTCATGTCCATGCCGAAGAAGAGGCAGAGCACCGCGACGTTGATCGGTCCTCCGCCGATGCCCAGAAGGGCGGAGATGAACCCGAGCGCCAGTCCCACGGCGAGTGTCGCCGCGCGGTTTTTTATCTCAAACCTGAACCGTTTCTTCAGGGCCAGGACGTACAGGATCACAAAGGCGATCAGCAGGATAAGTATGACCGACTGCACCAGCGTCAGAACCCGCCTGTCGCTGCGCTCCTTGATCAGCCGGAAGACGATCTTGCCGGCGATCCCGCCTGCGGCCGCCCCGATCCCCAGAAGGACCGACGCCGAGGTGTTGAATTTCGTCTTCTTCACCGCGTGCCTCGTGACCGAGGTCACCGCGACCGCGAGCACACAGAATGAGGAGATCAGATTCGGCACCGACGCGTCCCCGTAATAGCCGAAGGCGTCGATCGCCGGACGGATTATCACTCCCCCGCCGACTCCCGCCATCGCGCCGAGCGTCGAGGCCGCCAGGACTATCAGTGCGAAATAAAAGATTATCATATCCGGGTGCTCACCTCATCCCGGCCCGGCGCCAGTCTTCCTCGAATCTGCGCAGGCCGTCGTCGGTAAGCGGATGCTTTATCATCTGCATGATAACTTTGAATGGGACGGTGGCGACCGATGCCCCGCGCAGCGCTGCGTCGGTCACGTCCTGCGGCCCTCTTATGCTGGCGGCAAGGACCTCGGTCTCTATACGGTGCAGCCTGAAGATCGACGCGATATTTCCTATCACCGAAAGACCGTTGTTCGATACGTCGTCCAGCCTCCCAACGAATGAGCTGACGTATGAGGCTCCGGCGTTTGCCGCGAGCAGCGCCTGCGACGGACTGAAGACGAGGGTGACGTTCGTCTTTATCCCCTCGGCAGACAGGCGGCTCACCGCCTTCAGCCCCTCCTCGGTCATCGGGATCTTGATCACGACGTTCGGAGCGATCGAGGCGAGCTTTTCGGCCTCGGTCACCATTCCGTCAGCCTCCGGCGAGACGACTTCGGCAAAGACGGGGCCGCTCACGGTCGACGCTATCTCGCGTATCGTCTCTTTAAAGTCTCTTCCTTCCTTCGCGATGAGCGAGGGGTTTGTGGTCACCCCGCTTATCACGCCGAGCCCGTTTGCTCTTTTTATCTCGTCGATGTTTGCGGAATCAAGAAACAGCTTCATTTTTTATCCTCCGGGCTGAAGTCAGCGTTCGTGTTTTTCGATTTTGTTTTTGTAAACAGCAGCCGTATCAGCGCGGCGGCGGCGAACACCGACGCGCCGAGAAGTCCGAAGACCGCCATGAAGGACAGCATCATGACGAATCCGTTCGCACCCGCCTTCTGTACCGCCGAGAGCAGCGGCGTGTCGGTTTGAAAATATGGCGAAAAATGGAAGAGGTCAAGCGGCAGACCCAGCCTGTGCCCCGCCTCGTTCAGAAGAGCTGCGACAGGACACTGAGGCAGGTAGACGATGACCGCCCCCGCAAGATCCCTCAGGGAGGGCGTAACAGTCTCCGAAAACCAGAGGTATGCCCCGAGAAGCACCATCAGCCCGTGCCAGATCATCGTGTGGAAATTCAGAAAAACTATTTCGGAAAATACTCCTCCCGAGGGCCATATCAGGACCGCTCCGCCCGCGAACAGACCGTAGGAGGCCAGAAAGGCGCAGATCCTTCCGCGGCTTTTCTCCCCGCAGAAGGCCCCGATCGGGCAGAGCCAGATCGGCAGCGAGCAGAACTGGAAGGGGAAACGCGAAAAATCGTATCTCCAGACTCCGGCTTCCGCGTCGAAGGAGCAGAGGATCTGCTTGCCGGTCTCAAGTAGGATAAAAACAATTCCGGCGGCAAGGAGGATCCGACTGACGTTTTTCTCCCCCCTCGGCAGTCTTTTTCTGAAGACCGCGGCAGCCGCGATCAGGACGGCGACCAGGATGAGGCAGCCGCAGTGGAAGATCCCCCAGCGCGAGGGCACCGCGGACCGCGGAGTGCCGGCTATCATCCGCTCGAAGGCGCTTTGAAGCACTTCTTTCCTCCTCCTTTCGCCCTGTCAGGCGGGATCCTGCCGGGTAACTTTTATTCGTTATCCGTTATTCGTTATCCGTCATTCATCCGACGGCGGCGGGCAGGTGACGGTCACCCCGCCGACTCCCGCCGTAAAGGACACGCTGACCGAATAACCCTTCCCGTTCGACGCCGAATAGCTGTAGACCGACATTCCCATGACATTCTCGTCGGTCTCTTCGGGATCGACTGTGAAGCCTGCGGCTTTTACCTTTTCGGCGTATGCCTTCATCTGTTCCGCGCCGACGCCTCTGAAGGCAGCAGTGAATCCGTGCTCGCCGGTCTCGGCGCTGAGAAGGGCAAACTCCGGCTTCGGGATAAGCTTCGTGAATTCGTTGTCGGGCCAGTCCGCGCCCGGCAGCGTGATCCCTCCCGGGATATCGATTCCGTATTCCGTCTCCGCAGAGGTCTGAAGGTTCATCGGTTTTGCCCCCTCGGACGGGGAGAGAGCGTAGGGATCGTCAAGCCGGGTGAGCGGAGTCTCCCCGAAAAGCTGTCCGAGCCCGGACAGCGCGCAGGAGGAAAGCGCCGCGGCCAGCGCGATCGCGATCGGCAGTAAAACAATCTTTTTCATATCTGTCCCCCTGTGTCAGCCGGCCATGTCGACAACGAGCGTGAGGCCAAGATAGGAGCGCGGATCGACTGCCGGGTAGGGATCGTCGTCGGTGCTGGTGTTTTCGCTCACGTTTCCGAGGATGTCGACGACCCTGTCATATACCTGAACATATGCCGTCCCGGCCTCAGAGTCGGTTATCTCGGTCCAGGTCTGGGTGGCGGTGGCCGCCTCGCCCTTCTGCGTGATCACGCTGACGAAATCGTGAAGCACCCTGCTGTAGGCGATGTCGAGCGCATAAGGATCGAGCTTCATCTCGAACACGCCTCCAAGCGAATCGGCAAGCGTCACGTATACCTTTTTGCCCTCGAGTGTCGTTTTGTTCTCCGACGTCCTGTTCGCCGACTGTGACACGACCTTCCACATCATCGATTCGTCGATGTATCCCGGCATCTCCCTCAGCCTTTTGTTGTATGACTCCGCGAGATATTTGGCAAAGTTGCGGTCGTAGTCGAGGAGCGAGACGTCGATGTCGATGACGAATCTCCCCTGATAGGATCCGACGGGATCCCCGTATCCGCCGTCCTTCTTGACGAGGACGATGTCGGCGGTATAGATATATGGCGCGTAGATCTCGGGCTCTCCGCGGTAGAGCTGATCTTTCGTGACCTGATCCTCTATCCTGATCGTCCAGGCCGTCTTTTCGCGGGCCGTTTCCTTCAGGATCCGGTTCATAATGCCGTTGAACTCGCGGAAGCGTGCCCTTGCCGCGGCCAGCTCGACGATATCCTTGTATTTTTCCTGATCGCGCTTATACTGATCGATGCTCAGAAGGACGCCGTTTATAACGAGGCCCTGGGAAAAGCCGCTGACATCCGTCGGGACGGGAACGAGTGATCCGGCGCCGGGGAGCTTGCCCTCGGATATGAAATCGACGACGGCCCCGATCGTGTCCGCCTCTCCGTAGGAGGGCAGCTTTCCGCCCAGCAGATCGGCGACCTTGTCCATGCCGACGAGCGAGAGCCAGTTTTTGACTATTCTCTCCTGCTCCTCTTTTCCGAAGGTTACCTTTTTCTGCAGCTTGTCGATCTTCAGCTTGTCCTCGACCGCGTTCTCGGGGCTCTTGTAGCCGTCGACCTCCGAGGCAGCTTTTTTCATGGCGTCGAGGATGTCGTCGTCGGTCAGTTTCCCCTCGAGAGAGCAGGTCCCTTTGAGGGTTATCTCCTGCTGCCCGGCGACCGATACCTTCAGTTCGACGGGATATGAGTCTTTTACCTTGTCTTCGGGCAGATTCGACGGACGGAGGTGCGAGAGCCATGACTGCTCCTGAAGACTCGCAGACGAGACGGGCAGCGACGCCGGAAGCATTGCGGAGGCAAGCATGACCGCCGCGGTAATCGCGGATATGATCTTTTTGATCCTCATTCTGATCCTCATCTCTCAGCCTCCGATCTGTCCGGCAAGCCGGTTTATATTCTCAAGGAGCTCACCGTCCGCCTTCGCCTTTGCGGTATCGATAAAGGACCGCGCCGAGGCGTCGTCGCCCGCGGTGTGCGAGACAAGCGCCGCGACGTAGTTGACCGAGGCGTCTTCGGGAGCCAGGAAGAGTCCGTCGTTCAGTATCTCAAGGGCAAGCTCTGCGTTTCCGGCGTTCAGTTCGTAGACGGAGGCGCCGGCGTAGAGCGAGGGCGTCAGCGGAGACGCCAGCAGGGCGTTGAGCGCACATGCCGCGGCAGTCTTCGGGTCCTCCGCCATCTCTTCCGCCATCGCCAGATGGTAGGCAGGCGAAAACTCGGCTCCGGTGGGAGGTGCGAGAAGCACCGTCCTCGGGGTATATACGCCGTATATCTCAAGCTCGAGCTTTGCAGCTTCCTCCCTGATCGGCCTCAGCTCGTCGACCGAAAGATCGCGCAGATAGCGGAAATCCCTCTCTGAATATAACGGATTGTATTTCGCCTTTTCATAAAGCTCCTCGGATCTCTCCTTTTCTCCCATGACCCGGCAGAGCAGGCCCTCGAAGCTGAAGGGCGCCGGGCTGCCGATCCCTGCGGCGATTATCTCCTCCCAGCTGCGGTAGGGCGCGTCGCCGATGACGGCGGTGATATTCTCTCCCTCGCCCCCCAGCCAGAGGAGCCAGTCGATGAAGAGGCGGAGGGATGAGATCTCAGCCTGTGCCAGTCCCCAGACGTATTCGCTCTCGAAGGTCAGCCCCGCGTCATACTGCTCCGCGGCGGCTGCCGCGAGCTCCCTGACTTCGGCGATGAGCTCCTCATGGGCGGTATTTTTGCCACCTCTTCCCGACAGCAGCCCGCATGAGCAGAGCGATATCAGCAGAGCGGCGGCAAGTATGAAAGCAACTGTCTTTTTAAGCATTTTCTTCTGTCACTTCCTTTCCTCCGGCCCCGTCCTGCGCCTTTTTCTTTATCTTTTTCCGGTCGGATATCAGCCAGGGCAGATATGAGAGGAAAAAGAGCAGCGTGACGGCGGCCGCCATGAAGAGCACCCTGACCGCGTAGTTCGAGGGCAGAAAATCAAGGATCGACTTCGTCTCCTCAGGCCGGGCCATGAAGAGATAGTTCGCTTTGCCTCCGATCAACTCGTTGGCGAAGAAGGCGACACCCGCCATGACGGCGGTGGCGGCCCAGGCCTTGACCGCCGACTTCAGAGTCGGTCTCATCCTGTGGACGAATATCATATAGAAGACGGCGATATAACCCGCGGTGTGCTCGATCCAGAACTGATAGTAGCGGAATCTCGTCGGACCGGTGTAGGTGATGACCGTCGGCGTGATGAGGGCGAAGACCGTCCCCGAAAAGAGCCAGAAATAGGGTATGTCAAAGAGCGTCTGGTTCTTCGTGACGAGCATATAGCTCGCGAAGATCACTCCCCAGCCGCAGAGGGTGATGGGAAGATGGTCCTCGGGATTCGCCCCGAGCGAGGGCACTCCGACCAGCCTCCAGAAATAGGACATCTCGGTGATTATCATCACCAGAGCCAGAGCGAGCCTTATCTTCTTTTCGTTTTTGTACTCTCTCAGCCTGTCGCGAAATCTCCATATCAGGAGGATGACTGCGATCATGAGCAGTATCGGGATAAAATGCGCCGGAGTGAAGTTGCGGAACTCGACGCTGTCGCCGGCGCCGAAGAAGTATGAGAAGAAATTCTTCAGTCGGTCCATATACGGCTCCTTCCGGCCGCCTGTGCAGCGGGACAGACATAACGTCACGCCAGGCGGCCCTTTCTTTTTCCGGCCTTTCCGCCGGTCCAGGGTGTCAGAACTGCTCTATTTTGAATCTGTCGGTGCAGACCGCGGGGAATTCCTGTCTGCCCCAGGGCTTGTGCCACTTCAGAGAGCCGTGAAGCCTGCCCTCGGTGTCGCGGACCCCGAGGCGGAGGCGGGACACCTCCGGCTTCAGCTTTGAGCCGCTCTCGAAATTCACCGATCCGATCTCAACGTTGCAGGGGCCTTTCGGCATGCCGAAAAGATCGGTGTCGGCGGTGGAAATTATTACCGCGTTATGCTGCGCGACGATATGCCCGAACACCGAGAGGTGCGAGCAGTCGTGGAAGGTCAGCCCCTCCTCGCAGTTGTGGATGTAGAGATAGTCGGCGACGACGTGCTCGCCCGAGACGATGCCGTAGCGGAATCCCTGCACCGCGACGTTCCGGACGACGTTGTCATCGTTCTGATCGCCCGACAGCACCAGCCCCGCGGTGTGGCAGGGATTGGGCTGAAGCTCGAGTCCGAGGATAGTGTCGCCGACGTTTTCGCGCAGGGCGAACTGAGAGTCACAGACGTGCACCCGCGATACGTTCTGAAGATCGACCGCAGACTGAGTCGGATACATTTTTTCCTGCCTCATCGGCACCCTGAAATCGATGTTCGCGATCGAGAACTGCGACGCGCTGAACCTTCCCTTGCAGCTCGTCCCTTCGGGAGCGGCGAGTATCGAGTATGGCCTCGCCGTCGGATCATGCTCCTCCGGGGCGTCCCAGTCTGAAAAGATCCTGGTGTTGTTCTCCCCGAGCTCATGGCCGGTGAATTCAACGAACCTCGTCGGCTCGAAGTTCTGCGCCACCGATTCGGGCGGGCGCACCTGATAGGAGTTGAGCATCCTGCAGGGCATCTCGCCCTCGAGCATAATGTTCGCGGATCCTGGCGGGATCATGAGCTGGGCCCTGAGCGGCTTTCCCTCATATTCTTCGACCGCGGGCGAGGCAACGCGGTATCCGCCCTTCGTGTAGGGGAAGAGTATCCTCCCTCCCCCGCGCTCTGCGGCGAAGTTTATCGCGGCCTGTATCGCCGCGGTGTCGTCGGCGATCCCGTCGCCCTTCGCGCCGAAGTCAAAAACGTTTATTCCGAAGCCGGTCATTTTTTTTCTCTCTCTTTCGTTTCGGTTTTCGGGTTTCTTTATCCGCGCTTTTTAAGTGAAAGGCTTCTGAGAAGTCCGGCGACCGAAGCGATAAGCGGGGTGAACACCGATATCATCGTGGCAAAATTGACGCTGGCCGAGAAGGCGACCGGCAGAAGTCCGAAGCCGACGTTCGACGGACCGTCGAGGTTGAATTTCAGCGCGACGAAGTAGAAGACCGCCGACATGACCGAGACGCCGAGGCAGACGAGCGATATCTTCGGCATCGCCGCCCCCCGCTTTTCGGGCTTCAGGGAGTTGTAGCAGAGCTCCCAGACGGCAAACGAGAGGAATGTGACGAGAGAGGCGAACATCGACGCCAGAGTATATGGCAGATATCCGTGTGAGAAATCGACGATAAAGATGCTGTAGAAGAAACCGCAGAAGCCGTAAAGCCCGAAGAGAAACCAGAGCGTCACAAAGAGGTTGCGGAAAAATCCCGCCTTCCCCCGGGCGAGAGGCCGCGAGGGACCGTTAAAGGGCTTGCTGCCGGCGTATTTCTTAAAATACAGGAGGACGCAGACTCCACCCGCGATAAAGAGGAGCGCGTAGAGCACGGCGTCAAGCGGATAGAAGGGGGAGGGCGCGCCTTCGGTCAGCGACAGATACCTGCCCGCGATCCTCATCGCGACGGTGTAAAGGATGACGAAGGCGCCGATCGCGACGGTTATGACCGCGTGCTTCTTTGCCTTTTTCGCGAGGATGTCCGGGCTCTCGTTGCGGAAGAATGCCTGGCAGATCATCAGTCCGCCCAGAGTCACGCCGAAGGAGAGAAAGACGGGGACCGACCTCATCGCGTCCCGCAGGGCGATGTCCGCCGAGCCCGCGACGGTCGATCCGACGCAGTCGGAGAAGCAGTAGAGGGCGTTCATGAAGGTGAACGCGGTTATCACATAGAGGAAGACGAGGCAGGCGAAGGATACAAGCCCGGCCTTTCTCGACCCTGAAGAGGGGCAGACGAAATTATCCCGATCAAACATTTTCATCACCATTTCACCCATCTGACGAAATCGCCGCCGGTCCTTTCGTTGAAGTAGAGATGCTCAAGCTCGAATGAGCCGTCGCTCCCGGTAAGCGTTACGAGCGACGCGCCGATGAGATCGAAATTCTCGTCGATCCCGGTCGATTCAAGTCCCGCACGGACTGTGCTGTCATCCGATGAGGCGTCGACGTGTGCGAAGTAGAGCTCCTCGCCCGTCTTCACGCCGAGTCCGATGACGACGCCCTCGTACTCGACCGTCCAGTCGACATTGTGCGCGTGGCCCATGAAGGCGGCCACGAGGCCGTGGTCCTTCGCCCTGTCGATGAAGTCGCTCGCGTATTTTTCGCTGCCGTTGTCGGCGAAGCCCTCGAGCTTGAAGAACTTGTTCTTGTAATCTGCGGCCTTTTCGGTAACGTCGACCCAGGCCTTTTCATTCTCGTCCTGAGGGATGTGGTAGTATGCGATCGCGGGGACGTCATCTCCGGCGGCCGCGTGCTCGGCCAGGAACCACTCGGTCTGGTCGGGGCGGATGTAGTCGTAATCCCGGAAGGGGTAGAATTCTGTCTCGGAGAAGCTGGCGCCCGAGTCGAGGTTGGCGATCATCCAGACCGCCTTTGTCGACTTCGTGCCGTCCTCTGTCAGATTGATCACGAAGTTGCTGCGGCCGTAAACGTCGTCGTCGGGCTCGAAGTAGATGCAGTGCGGAGCCTTCGCGAACATCCTGCCCAGCCAGTTGGGGTTGTAGAGCCCCTGGCGGTCGTGGTTGCCCCAGATCGCCGTGTAGACGAACCCGTATTCTTCAGCCTTCTCCTCGAAATAATCGATGAAGGTCTTCACGTGGTAGGTGTTCGTCAGCATGAACATGTCGCCGGTGAGCTCGACGAGATCGATCTTCGATCCCTCTCCCTGCGTCGCGGTGATGTGATCCGCCGTCTCCTTCAGCAGCTTGTCCATATAGCTCTTCGACGTCGTCGCCGACGTATTGGCGTTCCAGTGGATGTCTGTCAGCTGAAGTATGTTGAAGTTGTCGCGGTATTTGAGCGTAAAGACATAGTCGTCAAGATGCTCAGAGCTCTTCCGCGGCGCGGAGCATCCCGCCGCTGCCGCCAGCAGGACGGCAAGCGCCAGCAGAACGCATAAGGCTTTTTTCCTCATTTTGCTCTTTTTCTCCTTTATGACCTTATTATTGATTCAGGAATAATAATGATAATGACTTCACAAATGCCTTGGCCTCCCCAAAAACGTCGAACCGAAGGAGCTCTACGAGACAGGCTATTACATTCTTAGTCATCTTCTAATATACGCTACTCAAAATAGTAAAAAAATTTCATGATTGAACTCTGAGGTCTTAGATCGATATTAATCCATAACGGATAAACCCGACGTTTACCCAACTCCTCGCCCTCATCATACAACAATAATAAAATCATCGACCAAGTTTAATAGATGCGAAGCGGTTTTTCGTTTACTCATAGAACCAAATAATGAAATTTCCAGGACAAAACGCGAAATCATATTCATTAATAGTCTTTTTTCTTCCCACAAATGCAACACTTTTTAATTATCAATCCATTTATTTTTCCACCACAATATTGGCATAATCCCTGCCTTTTGAAGTCTTTTATCTTTTCAGAAGTCAAAAAAGCCTTTTTTGATACCCACAGAGCAGGTCTAACACCATTTGTTGCATCGTCCACTTCACAACCTGGACGATACAAAATGTCCCCCGCCATAGTAACAACGGCCATTTGACTGGTATTTCCGGGAGATCTAAACCAAATTGTTGCAATTCCATCAGAAATATCAAGATTATGACTCTTTGCATACTCTGTTCCATCAACTTTTATTCCAGCTAGAGCCCTTGCAACAACCGTCATATCTTGTGGATCAAACATGGCAACACATGCTTTAGCCAAAAAAATCATTTTATCACTTTCTGGATGTTTTGGAAAATACTCTATTGCCTCCTCCCAACTTAAAATAAAAACTCTATCTGTAGTATCATTTCCTCCACTTACAGTACTTCCATATTGATTATATTGTTGTAACCAAACAGGCACTTTCATCCTCAACGGACTTGAATTATCATGATTTTTAATTGTTACACTAATTATATTTTGTTGATCATATTCTGAAAAGGCATCTTTTATGAAAGCGGTATTTAACCATTTGCGTAATGTACATTTCTCCCAAGTAATATCTACCAACTGCTCATTATATGCCTTAGCATCAAGAACATACTTGCAAATTAAAAGAGCCCTGTCTTCTTTTTCATCGAGCACTATCCACTCAATATCTTCTTTGTTTTTACCTATAGTTTGATAGTATTTTCCAAACTTAACAATACTGCCTTTTGCAACCATTTTTATTACTCCTTTGGATTGGCTCATTTTCATAAGAGACTATTACAATAACCGTATGTTTTGTCTAAAAAATGTTATCTCAAGTTTTCATCGAAATGCCATGCGTCAGAGATCGCTTTGCACTCCAACAGAATTTGATTATTTGTTTTAACGTTTTGGTAATTTTTTTGTCCGGATACTTCTTTTGTTCTTTCAAAAAGCGGTTTTAAATCTCCCTTTGCCCCTTGATGAATAGCATCACGAAGCAAATAGAAATCGTTAGCACATGCAGTAGGTAATTCTCTCCCCATTTTCTGTAAAAGGTCTTGACCAGCCGCCCCATACATGGGATTTATTCTTATAGTATCCCTCCATTTCACATTGGCACAACTAAAGAGAAGCAAGAACGCTATCTGATATTCATTCATAGCACAAAGAGTCTTACACATCACTCGGCCTATTTCTGTAGTAAAATAACCTAACTTAATAGCCTCAAAATATTTAGCTATTGCAGCATCATATTGCTTTTGCCTTTTTAACTGTGTCGCTTCATATATGATATTGTGACATGGAGCTGGAATTTCATCGTACACAACAGCATTTTTATTCTCATGTAATATGTCGAGCAGGGAACATATTAAAATAGTATTTGACTGATTCATTTCATTTTTCCTTTTTCATTTAGTTTTTTGCTTTTTTATCCATTCATTTTATTCACGCCATCATATGCTTTCTCAAAAATAGGATTTTAACCTCCGCTAGAATTCTCCCTTCTCCATTCATCAAACTCATTAAAGTATTGTTCGTTAATAAACCGCATTCCCATGCTGTTTCTTTCTTGGCATTCAGAGCGATCATTGTCTCTTAAAAAAGCCAGCTGAAGAATGAATAACATAAAAGCCATCTTAAACTGGAACTCAAAAAGCGGAATGTAAAGAAAACCTATCGAGAGTATCGAAAACATTGTACCTTGGACAGCGTCGGTTTGAAACAGATCAATTATCCAATTCTCAAGGTCATCAATTGTTCCCTCGCCGGATAGAATCTCATAATAAATGGTTTCCCAATCTTCATCAGGGCTATAATGGATAAGAATATCATCGTATTCTGGAAAATCTCTAATAAACTTAAAATCCTCAAGATCGAAGTTGTCGAGTGAACAGAAGATTCTAATCATCAACTGTTGGAGCACCAAATCTATGCGTTCCATAAAAAAGCCAAAAATAGCTTGGCTGTCATTAGTTTTCATTAATGCCTGGCAAGAATCGTTTGTTGCCAGTTCGGTAATCAGATCTTTGATTTGTGCATATGACTGTTTTAGTTCATCGATTTTTTCTGGATATGATTTAGGCTGTGGATTATAAAAATCCCCTTCGAAACCACTTATTTCACTTTTATAGGCATTCAAGCGATCATAGAATATGTTTTGCGGGACATCGAAATGATCATTTGGTGTCTTAAACACAAATTGATATTCGATGCTGGGAACATCAATGTTGGCATATACCGAAGAGATAATACAATAATAATCGCCCTGGCACATTATCCGATATAATTCAACATTTAATCCTTTCTCAACATAACCCAGTTTGTTCCCTTTTTCATCCATTATTAACAAAGCATTGCTGTCATACGGGTTATCAAATTCCGGAATTAATCTCAAAAATTCTCCGATATGAAACTCATTGAGATGGCGAGGAACATAATACTGTGTTATTCCCTTGATTCTTCTGGTGATGACCTGATTTCCCATTGCTCATCCATCCCATTCTTTTATTATTTCTGCATCTCATTTATAAATCTCGAAGGAATAAGGCGATCGTTAGGTCCGTCATTGTTAACCGTTGATGCATTAGTTACAAACACACCCTTCGTTGCTCTGGTAAGTGCCACAAAACACAACCGGCGTTCCTCTTGAATGTGCTCAATTTCAGTTGTAATGGTTCCGTTGCGATATTTAAAATCCGATGGAAAACTGGATTCTTCCATTCCGCTTAATATCACATACTGATATTCTAGGCCTTTGGCTCCGTGAACAGTTGACAAAACGAAAGAATTCGTCTTTTCAGAATTATCAGAGGAGGTATATGTGGCTGTTTCTTTAAGAAAGTCTTGAACAGAGTAATTGGTTATTCCAGCATTAGCATTTTCTGATTCTATGTTTTGAACAGTTGAAAGGAACTCAATTATATTTCTTAATCCATCATCATCCTCATTTTCAGAAAGAAATGAGGCATATCCGCTAAGCTCAATAATATCTGAAACAATCTTTGAAATGGATGATGTCTCAAGCTCCTTACGAATTGTCTCGACAAAAGCAACAAAATCTCTTGCCTTCTTTACTGAGGTGGATGTTGAGAAAACATTTGGAATACTCTCGCTTAATGAAATGCTAAGTGCTTCGAACAAGGAGCAATTCCTTTCCACCTGAATACCAAAAAGCTTTGCGAGTGTCTTCCCTCCTATACCTCTCGACGGTTTACCTATCACCTTTTTAAAAGCGAAATCGTTGTCGTAAACAATCAATTGCAAATACGCAATAATAACCTTGATGTCATTAGAGCTGTAAAATGAATTGCCTCCTATGACTATGTACGGCAATTTTCGCTTTAATAATTCGTATTCAATTCTTGATGACGAAGAGCTGTTTCTATACAAGACGGCAACTTCGTTTCTAGGCACTCCCTGCCTAACAATCCAATTCATAGTGTTAACGATCCATGCCGCTTCTTCAGATCGTGTTTTGGCTTGATAAAACACCGGCCTTTCTCCCGAAGGATTCCTGGCGACAAATGAATACTTGGATTGCTTCCTAATGAGATTTCGCGCAACACTCAATATTTCAGGGGTGCTTCGGTAATTATCGACCAAAACAATGTCTTTCTCTTTGCTCTCCGCCACGAACTGATTTATGTATTTGACATCTGCAAAACGCCAAGAATAGATCGTTTGGTTGGGATCTCCTACGACAAACAGATTTTTGTTAACGGCTGAAAGGCACTTGCACATCTGCGCCTGAAATCCGTTAACGTCCTGATATTCATCCACCATTACATACTTGATTCTGTTCTGCCACCAAGACATTACTTGGGGATTTGTGTAGAACAAATAACTCACCGCATGGATCAGGTCATCAAACTCCAACAATGCCGACGTGCGTTGCTCATATAAAAACCGATAACAGATTTCATCCAATTGTGTTGAGCTGCTTTTAATGGCGCAATCCACAGCTTCATCAGAAGGTCCGAACAACAAATCAAGATATCTCCGCCGCGATATCCCACTCTTAAAGCCATCTATATATCTGCGGATTTTTAAAACAGAATACCCCTTTTCTGATGTATCAATTCCAATTCTTTCGCAGATTTCTTCAATCAAACTGTTTTTATCATCTGTATCTAGCAAAACAAAGCTATCGCTAAAATGAAGTAAATCGGCATTTTCAGTAACGATTCTATAACAAAAGGAATGGAAAGTACATACTTGAGACAAATCACATGCTCCAAGCCATTCACCTATCCTGCTTTTCATTTCCCGGGCCGCTTTATTGGTGAAAGTCAAGCAGAGTATATTATCCGGTTCAACATGCTTTGAAATAACCAAATGAACAAATCTGTGAACAAGTGTTTTGGTTTTCCCTGTGCCTGGACCAGCTAATACGCGAACGAAGCCCTCTGTCTCTAATACGGCTTGCCTCTGTTCAAAATTTAAGCCTTCTAAATAATTACTATCGTCTGACAAGATAGTCTCTATGCGTTGTTTCCTTTCCTCCTCTTTGCTTTTTAAATCGTTGACAATCGAATCAAGTTTATCTATTTTCTCTTTCTGTCTTGATAATACTATCTCCTTTTCAGAAATATCGTTTTGTATTTTTTTGAGCTCTTTTTGTGCCTCCGAAAATAAAGCATCTTGTTTTTTTGATTTTTGTTCAGCTCTTAATGCAGCCTCTTGGAAACGCCGATCCTTTTCATCCAACTGCTTTTTTAGGTTGTTCACAATCTCTGATTGCTTCCAAATTTCCTCATCTTTCGAGAGGCAAAGCGCTTCCGCTTTCTTTAACTGTTGAATCAAAGAGATCGTGTCAGTCGTTCCGAGATTCTCAATTTTTCTATTGCGAATCTCTATTTGAGATGGTATCCTATAAAAACCGGTGGTTATTGTCGGATCCAAATACGCTCGAATATACCTCTTGCAGAATGCAAATCCGTTTTTCAATGAATCTATGGCTTTTTCGATATTATCCTCATCATTGTGAAGTGAAGCATTTCGATTATTAACTATACAAAACGCATAGTTCTTTAGTTCAGCATCAAAAACAGAGCTATTATAGAGTTCATCAATTGCCCGAGACACTCGATCTTTCGGACCGATTGGTATTCTCTTTTCTTTGCACAACTGCTTTACAAATGATTCCAAAAAAACATGGATCTGACTGCATGTATCCTGCGGGCTATCATATAGATACTCTTCCGCTCTTGCAAAATGCTTATAATAGCTATTAAGAATAGAGTAATCTTTAAGAAAATCAAACTGGCTTTGCATTTTTTCAAACAATTAAAAAACCAAAGAAGAAAGATTATAATTCTAAACGGCAATAATATGCCGTTTCTTTCAAGTTATCAACACAAAAACTCAAAAATTAGTTTATTAGAAACAATCGCCTTTTTAAATAACCAACCGCTCCGCTTTCATTGATCGGCATAAATGTCTGGATGGTTTTTGGGACGATGTTTCACTGGACTCATATAGCCAAGCCTGCTATGCAGACAATTCCGATTGCAAAACAGAACTGTGTTTTTTTTCATAGAGTATTGCTTTATTATCCACGGGACTGTTTAATATCCCAACATTCCGAGTTCAAATAAAAATTCATTCAAACCGCCGGTTCTTCCGGCCGCACAGCGTGTGCGTTCAAGCCCCTCCGGGGGCTTGTTTTTTTTCAAACCGGCGATCAGAGCCTGCTGCCGCACTCGGAGCAGAACTTCGAGCCGGCGTAGGTTATCCTGCTGCCGCATTCGGGACAGAACTTCGGGGTACGCGACGGCGTCGCTGCGTCTTTCCCTTCTCCGGCGCCGGGCTCCGTCGTACCGGTGACGTCCGTCTTCTCTTCTCCGGCTCCTGCAGCCGTCATCATCATCATGCCGGCAAGGCCGGCAAAGCTTCCGCTCGCGGGTGTTCCCATGAATGTCATCGTGCTTCTCATAGGCTCCTTCGCCGCCGCGGGGATCTCGATCCTGTCGAGCATCTCCCTTCTCGCGAAGACCGAGAGCGGGACCGACGCGTCAAACACCATCATCCTCGAGGTAAGTCTGTCGGGTCCGACCTCAAAGCTTTGCCAGGAGCCGAAGTCGGTGTCGATCAGATTCGCCGGCACGATCCGGACCTCGTCCCTGTTATAGGTATAGCTCACGACGTGGATCTTTCGGTCCTCGATCCCGAAGGTGCTCAGCCGGTCGCCCTTTATCACGAGAGTGTTGCTGCTTTTTCCGCTGCGCGACCATTCCACCCATTCGCCCTGAAGCTTCGGGAGGAATTCATCGTCGCGGATGATTATGTGATCGAAGGGCCCCTTGTCGGTCTTTCGCAGGGTGTAGAGCGTCTCGCCCATTATGGTGTAGTAGTAGAGGAATTTCAGCTCGCCGCTCTCCCAGGCAAGCTCCTTTATCATCGTAAAAGGCTTGCCCTCGAAGTCGCGGGACAGAACGCTCTCCTTCGGTGTGATGACGGTGCGCTCCCCGCGCTCGACCGCGTCTGCGTCGTATGAGATCTCAGTCTCAAGAACGACGTCGCGGCGGTATCCGCGGACGGTCATCCTGCCGTCGCGAATCTCGATGTAATAGTGGTATCCCTCTTCCCAGTAGCCGTTGAGTTTGTCAGAATAGTTCATAATTTCACCTTGCTGTTCCGGTATTATCAGGCAGAACCTGTCATTTTTCTCCGCTGAATGAAACTCTGTCCGCGGGAAGCAGTCCGGTGGATGTCAGTTTCATTGACGGCTGAACCGCCGTTATCCCCAGCGAAACGCCGGCGTCGCTTCCGCTCACCGAGATGTTTCCGCCCTTGGACGAGACTACGACCGCGAAGGAGGCGCTTCCGCCGTTCAGTATGCAGAGGCTGCTCCTTGAAGCGTCGTATGCAGTGTTGAGGAAGGCGACCGTCCCGCTTCCGTTCATTTTCAGGACCGGCGCCGTCGATCCCCAGTACGCGCCGTTGCAGATCTCCACTTTACCGGTAAAATCGCTGTTGGTGTAAATGAAGGACTGCAGCACCCATTTGCTGGATGAGGAACGAGCGCTGACGAACTGTCCGTTGACGACCGTCGCGCTGCAGTCGCCCGACAGATAAAGGTCGCAGTCGGAATAGTCGACCGCCGTGCCGACGCTCATGACGTCGTGCGCGCCGTTCAGGATCGAGATCCCGCGCAGCTGGTTGATCGAGAAGTTGTTGTAGAGCACCTCTCCACGGGATTCGCCGACGTTGAAGGTCTTGCCGTACATCGTCGCGACCGACTCAACGTTGTCCCAGTAATTTCCGTCCTTGTATCTTCCTATCTGCCAGCAGTTGACGGTGAAATGACAGTCGCGGATGATGCCTCCCTCGCTGCCCGCGCCGACGGTGATCCCCTCGTTCAGCCCGACTCCCCAGACGAACTCGACGTAGTGTCCGTCGCATCTTTCGGAGGCCAGATCTATCGAGTTCCAGGCCGAGGACATCCCGATCTCACAGATATATATGTTCTTTCCGTGTCCGCGCACCGTGAAGGAGTGGGGTTTGATATCCGAGCTGACCTGCCTGTCGTATTCGATCGACAGCCCGACGAGGCCGGAGCCCTCGTACATCGAGATGAATTCTTTTCCGTCGGGATCGCCCGAACCGAAATCGGTATATATGACGGTGCCGCCCTCTTTATACGGGTTTGTCCCGCCCTCGGTATATGTTCCTCCGGCTCCGACGGGATAGAGGTAGACGTCGACGTGCGCCGACGGCGTCGATCCGCGCAGCTCGACTCCCGCGCGGAGATCGATGTGCCCCTCGACGTAGTAGGCCCCGGCGGGCAGATAGACGGTCCCTCCGGTCGGAGCGATGTCGTCGATCGCCTTCTGCAGCACCGAGGTGATGTCGGTCCCCCTCTTGGCGCTGTAGGGTTCCTTCGTCAGATCGACGAAGACGCTGGAGGCCGGACGGGTCTCCTTCGCGTAGGCCGAGACGTCGATCTCCGCAGGCACTCCAACGTAAGATCCGGAAGCATCGCGGCTGACGACATCATACTCCGCGGTCCCGCTGAGAGTTGAATCATATATGACCGTAGTCGTTCCCGACACCTTCGCGACCGCCCAGTTTCCGGCAGAGACGACCTCGCAGCCCGAGAGCAGTATCTGGGGCTTCGTGCTCTGGCATATCACAGCCGTGTCGCCCGAACTCTCGATCCGCGTGCCTGCGAAATAGAGCGAGCCTCGCTGATTGTTCGAGATCGATCCCGCGTCGGGGCCGAAGAAGACGGCCGCGGCGCCACGGTTGCCAGACGCGCGCAGGCTGCCTCCGGTGATCTCGAACCAGGAGACGTTGTCGACGTAAATCGGATAGTAGCAATCGGTGATCACCGGATTCAGGATCTGGCCGTTGGCGACTGACCTCGCGTCGGGACGGCAGACGTCCTCGATGAAGCGGATGCCCTCGCGCAAGCCCGAGATCCGGATGTCGGACATGTAGAACCAGTCGGCGGATCCCATCAGGATGCCCGTCGAGTTTCTCAGCATATATGTGCGGAGCAGCTTCGCGTCGGGGGTCCCGGGAAGCCCGCTCTTCAGCCAGCAGTCGGGGGAGAGATCGATGCTCTCGATCTTTCCGACGTCGAGGTTGTAGTCGTTGAAAAAGAACCAGTCAAGGCAGGTGCCGGTTATGTCGCGGATATACTGAAGGGCGAGCACCGCGCCGTCCTGTGCCGCGTCGATGCCGCGGTAGGAATTGACGAAGGTAACGTTCCTGACGGTCAGACCGTTGATGAAGCCCTGGGTTATCGAGGCGGGATAGGGTATCGCCCTGCCGCCCGCTATAGTCTGTTCGGGATACCAGAAGGCGAGATTCTGGACCGAGGAATAGGGTCCGCAATATACCGCGGCCTTCTTCCTGTCGGTCTCGCCCTTGCCGCCGTATACGCAGAGCACGGTGCCCTCGGCCGTACCCGGCTTTATCTCACCCGAAAGCGTGACGAGCGCGGGAAGCTCGACCGTTCCGGTCAGGCAGTAGTATCCCGCAGGCGCGAAGACCGTCCCGCCTCCGCTTGCGGCGACCGCGGCCACGGCGCGCCTGAAGGCCTCGGTATCGTCGGTCTTGCCGTCTCCGGCGGCGCCGTAGGCACGGACGTTGACGTCGGCGACGGTGTTGTAGAGCGTCTCATAGCCGTCGCCGCCGGTTATCAGCCCGATCCTCAGGTCGCCCCCCGTCGCCCCGGGCCCGCAGGGAGTTCCCTTGAAGCGGATCGCGTATTCGGAGGTATAATCGTATGAAGGATCGACGGTGAGCAGCTTCTCGACGTCGGCTCCGGCGGCAGATACCTCGGGGTGGCCGGTCTGATCGGCGATCCCGGCTGGCGCCGCAGCGACCTCAACCGGTCCGGACTCCGCCGGTACGGCGCTCCCGGGCCCCGCCTTCGGAATGAAATCAAGCGCGGGGGTTACCGCTGTATACCCGGCGGCGAATTCCGAGACCGCCGCGGCGAGATCACTGTAGGTAAGTCCGGCCAGGACTATCTTCTTCCCTATCGCCCTTATCTCATAGGGTTTTGCGGCCGAAAGACCGCTCAACACCTCTGCGGTCTCGGGTCTGTTGGTCTCTCCGACAAGTATCTCGTATCTGTCGGGGATCTCCTTCCAGCCTACATAGTCGGTGTCGACGGTGAAAATACAGCCCGCCTCCTCGCGAAGCGCGGTCGCCAGGGCCAGCGCGATGTTTGTCGTGAGGCCGTCTGCGTCGGGACGCACGATGGTATAGACCGCGTCTGTGCCCTCCCAGAGCTCGCCGAAGGGCTTTGCCGGGGCGGCGGGCTCTGTTTCGGCCCCGGTCCCGGATCCGCTCTCTTCGGTATCGGGCGCCTGCCCTCCCGGCACGCAGGCAGTAAAGGAACAGAGAACCATGAGCGCCGCGAGCGCCGCGCATACCGATTTTCTGATCAATTTCGCGGTATTCCTGTCAGCTGTCATAGAAAAAACACCTCAGAAGTCCGGGACACAGGTCCCGACAGTTCCTTTCCCGTATTTTATCCCAATATATGATATAACATATTATATATCAATCTTGCCTTCCGAGTCAATCTTTTTTTCGCTGCGCGACGCCGATTGTTTCCTTCCGGGCGGATCCGGAGGAAGCGTCCGCCGGGTATTTCCTTCGTCAAATTGAGTTTTCCCGGCTCTTTTGGAAAGAGAAATTTCAATAATTGGCGTATTTTTGAAATTTCTTCCTGAGAATTTTCAGAAATCATTGATTTTTTGAGTTTTATGCGGTATAATAAGCATGGAAATTTCAACCTCGAGGTGATAAAACCATGCAAACCCGTGCCGGTTCTTATATATCAAATCTTTCGGGCGACGCCGGATACCGCTCATTCCGGCCGGCGCCGCTTCCGCCCTCACCGCCGCTGAAGCTTGACGGAGAAGCCTCCGCGCTGCTGATCGAGGCAAACAGAAAAGTCGCTCTTCTTGACGGACTTTCCTCACGCATTCCCGACATGGATCTCTTCGTTGCCATGTATATCCGGAAAGAGGCTCTTGTCTCGTCTCAGATCGAGGGCACGCAGTGTACTCTTGACGACATTCTTGACCCGAATATCGAAGCGAATATCAACGGCGACGTCTCGGATGTCATAAACTATATCAAGGCTGTGGAATATGCGGTAAAACGTCTGGAGACGCTTCCGCTTTGCAACCGCCTCATCAGAGAGACGCATGCCGTTCTGCTTTCGGGAGTCCGGGGAGGAGAAAAGACGCCGGGCGAGTTCAGAACATCGCAGAACTGGATCGGCGGACAGGGCAGCACGCTGAATAACGCCAGGTATATCCCTCCGAATCCTCAGGACATGACCGAGGCCATGTCGGATCTGGAAAAATATATCAACGCAGATGACAGCCTTGATCCCTTGATCCGCGCGGCACTGATACACTATCAGTTTGAAACGGTCCATCCTTTCCTCGACGGCAACGGAAGGATCGGGAGGCTGCTTATCACCCTCTTCCTGATGCAGGCAAAGATCCTTTCGACTCCCGCCCTGTACATATCGGGTTTCCTTAAAGCCAACCGCATCGAATATTACGACAGAATGACCGAAGTCAGAAGAAGCGGAAACTTCGAGCAGTGGGTCGCCTTCTTTCTTCACGCCGTCGCCGCCACGGCTCAGGACGCGACCGAAACGATCGACAGACTGACGGCGATCCGCAAAAGGAGCCTGTCGGCGCTGGCCGACGAGCCTGAGAGGATCAGGGCAAATCTGGAACTGCTTCTCGCCTACATCGAGAAAAAACCGATCATCGACATAAAAAAGACGTCCGGCGCGCTTGGATTCTCGTATAATACGACTGCCAGATATGTGGACATCCTGTGCGAAAAAGGGATCCTTTCCCAGACCTCGAAAGCCGGCAAGGCAAGGATCTACTCCTACACCGATTATCTCGACCTGCTGCGCAGGGGGACATGAGGGCGAGAACGTCCGCCGCATAAAAAGGGCTGTTAAAACCCCGGTCTTCCGAGTGTTTAACAGCCCCCTGCTTTTATTTTTGTGATAATGTCAGTTCTGATTCGAGGAATCCTTCCCGGAATATATGCCGTAGTAATCAAGCATATATGAGAACAGCCATTCGCCATCCTTGACTACCTTCACAGTCTTGTAATCGTCAAATGAGATGTATCTTTCCCCGTCAATGAGATATGCTCTCGCCTCGGAAAGGAGCCGGATGCCTCCCTCGGTCGTGCAGTCGTACATTACGCTGAACACCGGCTGCTTCCCTTCGGTGACGGACGGATCGGCGGTCTCGCAGCTGTCGGACTGCAGAACGATAACCGGCTCTGCGGCGATATCGAAGGGGATTTCCGCCGGTACTCCGTCCGCCCCGGCGATCATCGATGCTTTGAGATCGCAGTACATGTCGCGAAAACCTATCATTTGAAGCTTTATCTCCTCGACGTTCTCGCATCTCCAGTACTGTGACGGATATTCCCTCACCCATTCCGGGATGCCGGCAAGCGGATCGCCGTCGTAAGGGACCCAGATGAAATAGTCTTCGGCATAGGTCTCAAAAAAGACAAGCAGCGTCTTCCCGTCGGGGGACAGCTTCAGTCTCGACCAGTTCCAGTATCCCGGCCCGGCGGAGAAGAAGTTTTTCGCAAAGCTCTCGGGGAGGGCGATCTCAAAAGATTCCCCTTCGGGAGAAAGCCGTCTGACCGTAACGGTCATGCTGTCCGAGTCAAAGAAGTAGAGGCAGTCGCCGAGCGTGTTCCAGGCGTCGGCGTATGCATCGATCAGTTCTGTTTTACTGCTGATGCAGTCGGTGAGCTTCAGCTGATACTTCCCTGCCCTGTCGGATTTCAGCGTAGTCAGCTCGTATCTTGCCGGATCCCCCTCAATCGCCTCCGCGACCGCGGGATCGGAGGCCTTGTATGATTTTCCTTCCCTGAGCGCGTACGCCTGACGGAATCCTGAGGGGTCTTCGTATATGACGTACCCGGAATCCCGGGAGAGCGCTATGAATCTCCCGCGCAGATCGGTGTATTTTTCGGTTTCCCTGTCGAATACGCGGAATGAGGCTTCGTTTGACAGCTGGATCGGGAGATATTCGGGAAGTCCGTCCTCCCCGGTCCCGACCGGCGCGGCGTAGACGGCGAACCTCCGGTCCTCCGTCATGAATACCCCGCCGTTCCTCATGGCGAGCTCCCCGCTTTCAGCCGGGAGGCCGGTCACCGAGAAGCTGCCGTTCTCCGTCAGTTCGGCGATCTTCAGCCCTTTACTGACGTTCACGTACCAGCTGACGCCCTGTGTCCCGTCGACGAAAACGATCAGCTCCCCGTCGTCAAACACACGGTAATACATGTTGATCACGGCCATTCCCATCTCGGCCGGGAGCGGGGTCAGCGTATCGTCATCCAGAGAATAGAGATAGAAGCTCGTTTCGGTCGTCCACCACTTTCCCTCGAAGCCGGGCTCGGGCTGTACGCCTTCGCGGATATGTATCTGAACGAAGCATCTGTTCCCGAACAGATAGGATGTGTCGATAAGATGCGTCGGAGCCCCGCCGATATCATTCATGATGATGTCGACGCCCATCTTTTCTGCGATGCGGTGATGGAGACAGATGTACTCTCCGGTATGAATGTTGACGAACTGACCGGCGCAGTAGTAGTGCTCGCTCTCTGTGTCCCGCGTGGAGACCTCGATATAATCGTTGCCCGGATCCCCGATGATCTGGTATTCGCCCGCCAAGGAACCTTTTGAAAAGCTCTGTCCCGGATCGTACGGGATCTCGTCGAGCACTAGCGCGTCCCCGAACCTGCCCGGATAAAAGGCGAGAGGAAGGACCGGCGCCGATCCGCCCGCGGCCGGGTCATACAGGGCGGTCTTGACCGAGGATCCGGTGAACGGCAGCAGTTTTGCGGCCGTCATGCCGGTGTCTGTCGCGGTGAGCGAAAGGATCCCGGCGCCCTTCGCACCTGCAGCCGACATTGAGGAAAGATTCGACCTGTCGACCGAGACGGCAAATACATTCAGCTCGCCCGGAAGATACCAGTCGGGGACCTCTCCCGAGACCGTCAGACCGTCGAACACCGACGCCGGTACGTCCGGACCGGGTTCATCCGGTCCTGCCGGGCGGCTACGCCTGAGTATCAGCGGAATCAGTACGCACAAAGCAGCCGCCGCCAGGACCGCCGCTGCCGCGATGACCGGCCATTTGCGCCGGGCTTGCGCGCCTCGCCCGGCCGCCGGAGAGAGACTGCGATCCAGCAGGGCTTCGTCTATATCGCAAAGCGCGTCAAATATGTCTGTCCGTTTCATTTCCGTTCCCCCTCCTTTTCCTTTATCGTCTTTTTTATCTTTTTCCTTGTTTTTGACAGAATGCTCCGGACGTGATTCTCGCGTATGCCGAAGGCCTCCGCGATCTCGGCAGTGTTCTGCAGATAATAATATCTCCTGATGAATATCCCTGCCTCGGCGGGCTTCATGCTCCCCAGCTCGGCGTTCAGGATCTCCGCGAGTCTCTCGCGCGGCAGCGAAACGCCTTCCGGAAGGCATTCGTCAAGTTCGGCAAACACAAGACCGTTCATATCAGCTATATCGTCGGGAGACACTCCGAAGGCCTCCGCGATCCGCCGGATCGTCGCGAAGTCGGGCCTTCTCTGCCCCAGCTCCCATTTTGAGACCAGCTCGCGCGACACCGCGAGCTTCCGCGCCAGGGATTCCTGCGTCATCCCCTGCTCAATGCGCAATTCTGCGATCTTCTTCCCGATATCCACCCGCCGCACAAGCCTCCTTTCCGGTCCCGGACCGATTTATACAACGCCTCAATGATAGCATTATATATGCTCCGGGAAAAAATGTAAAGGTACAAATCGCACCGGGGACGCCGGGACCGGTGCAAGGCGTAAAAAACATTGAAGAAGTCGGATCCCGGGCTTGTGTTTCGACCGCGCGTATTGACCCGGGGCGGATATTATTGTATAATAACACCGTGACTGCGGGAGAAGTCCGGCAATAACAATCGCCGGATCGTTCGTATCTTCCGTATTCCGGAAGACAATGATCAAAAAAACAGACGATACCTGAGATTTTCCCCGGAGAATGCGTAGTATATAAGCAGAACAGGACGGAGAGAGGAGGCAGCGGATTTGGAAGACAGCGGGATAATCGATCTTTTCTTTGAGCGCTCGGAGCAGGCGATAGCCCTGCTGTCGGAAAAACACGGCCGGCTCTGCCTGAAGATCGCCTGCAACATCCTTAACGACCGGCTCGACGCCGAGGAGTGCGTAAACGACGCCTATCTCGCGGTCTGGAACACGGTCCCGCCGATGCGTCCGGAGTCGCTGCCCGGCTACCTCTGCCGGATCGTCCGGAACCTCGCGCTGAAGAAATATCACGGGAACACTGCGAAGAAGCGCAACAGCGTCTATGACGTCGCCCTCGACGAGATCGCCGACTGCATCCCGTCGGACGCGTCGGTCGAGGAGGAAGCCGCCGCCGCGGAGATATCGCGGATGATCGACGCCTTTCTCGGCACGCTCGGCGAGTCCGACCGGATCATGTTCGTCAGGCGGTACTATCACGCAGACAGCATCGAAGATCTTGCCTCGGCGTTCGGGAAGAGCAGGCATTATGTTTCGGTACGGCTGTCGAGGATCCGCTCTGCCCTGAAGAATCACCTGTCCGAAAGGGGAATAACAGTATGAATAAAGAAAAAATATCCGAGATAATCGGCGGCATCGACGAAAAATACGTCGCCGAGGCGTCATCCTTCGCCCCGGGAGCCGCAGAGACCGATATGCCTGCCGCGGAGCGCGCCGGTGCCGGACGGACGCCGGCAAAGCCGGCAAAACGCACCCGCAGGATCGTCTGGTTCGCCGCGGCGGCCTGCATCTGCGTTGCCGCGCTGGGGATCGGCGGATTCGCCGCCGCTGCCGAGGCGAAGGAATACAGAGAGGCGGTCGCCTTTTTTGAAGAGAACGGACTGTCGGCCGAGGGGCTCAGCCGCTCGGAGGTCAAAGCCGTATACCGCGACATAACCGAGAACAGATTCACATACGGAAAGACCGCGGAAGTGATCATGAGAGCGGTACCCGGCTTTGAGATCGATCAGCCCACACCCGAAGATCTATCCTCCGCCTGGCAGTTGCGACCGGTAATACCTTCGTCCGGTTACGGCTACAGCCGTGACTCTGTATACGTCCGCGACGGAAACGGGATGGATTATCTGGAAAAGACGGTGCTAAGATGCTTCCTTGACGGCGTGGAGATCTGGAGCGCCGACTTCCCGGGATTCGTGATCCGCGGATGCTCCCGTACGAAAAACGGTACCGCCGTATGGGGACACAATGAGAATGATTTCAGGCAGGGACAGGTCGCGCTTGTCGACGAAAGCGGCAGCATCCTCTGGAATGAACCTCTCGATCACGGTTTCGGGAGCGAGACGGTCGCGTCGGTGCTCTCCGACGACGACGGGACATTCGCCGTAATCAGCAGAGGCGATTACAAATTCCTTTGCCTTGCCCGCCTCGGCGCCGACGGAAAGGAACAGAGCTTCAGAAAGACCGAGATCGGCAGTCTTGTCGGGATCCGGGCCGCCGCGCGCCTGGGAGATGGCTATATCGTCATGCTGTCGAACTCCGCGGCCGGAGTCACCTCGCTGATCTGGAGACTCGACCGCGACGGCAACCTGACCGACAGCTTCACATACGAGGCCGAAGACTGCGACTACTATATCACCGACATGATCGAATTCGGAGGCCGCGTATGCCTCTCCGCCTACGCAGTCCCGAAACAGAAGGACGGCGGCGGCAGACACGAGATAGCCAATATCCTTCACTACCTGTTTACCGAAAAGACCGAGCCCCTGACTTCGGAAAGCTCCGGGGACAGCCTTACGGAATTCCCCCGGGTTACGGAATTCATAACATCCGAAGAACTCACTTCCCTGCTCCGCGACAACTACACCGCGGTGCTGCTCCTCTGCGACGCCGGCGGCGGCGACCCGCACGCCTTCTACTCGGTGAAGGGCTCGCTTGGCGGAAAGCTCGCGGTTAACGGCGAAGGACAGCTCGAATGGGAGACCGAGAGCTTCGTCGACAGCACCTATTCTCCCTTTACGAGTTCCTTTACGATCATGGGCAGATGCCGGGTGTTCAGATACACCTTTGACACCTCAGGCAGACTTCTGTCCCAGACCGACACCGGCGAGATAGTCCAGTACAGAAGATAATATACGAATATAATCGGTACCGCCCCCGGAAGTCAGACGACCTCCGGGGGCGGCAGAATATTGTTCTGACCTGTATCCGAGACGGAGACCGTTTTTTCTTTTTTTCCGGAACGGCATCCGATCAGGGAGAGTTCCCCTGTAACCCCCCCGCCGCCGACCTCTTCTACCATACTCTGTCTTGACAAAGCGCCCGGGATAAAGTATAATTAAGTGATTTCAAATATCAGACAGAAAATCGTAAAAAACCGCGGCGGCGCCCTGCGCCGCCGGACACACCGCGACAGATGTCGCACAAACGAAAGGAATCACAAAAATGAAGAAGATCATACCGGTAATTCTGGCGGTACTGCTGCTCCTGCCCTGCCTCGCGGTCTTCGCGCCGGCGGCGGGCGAGCTGCCCTTCGATCTCGTCGCTCCGGCTTACCTGACGGCGTACTGGATGGAAGGAGGAGACTCCCCGACATCGACGAAGCTCACCTACAGCCTGAGCAACGAAATGACGACGTTTTTCAAGAACAAGGAAAACGCGCATCTGAACGACACGATCGATCAGTTTATGAAAAACGCGGGCTGCGACGATATCTGGATGAGCGTTCAGGTCGACTGGGCTCTTGACGACGTGAACGACAGCGTTTCCGGCTGGCATTACACCAAGTACTGGGACGGAGACGAGTATCACGGTCTCGGCAAAGACTCGGACGGCAACGCGCGCTGGAGCGAATGGGACGTCGTCGACGGCGGGCTCAACAACGCGACCGAAACGGTGCAGGATATCTGGGTCACCCGCGGCCTGCCGAACGACGAACGCTGGAAGGGCAATCCCGAAACGCACACCCCCGGCGTAAAGGATCAGCTGAGACCCGAACAGTACACCTACGACACCGCCAATGAAGAACTTCGCATCGACTACACGAAGCACACGATGTATTTCCGCGCGCGCTTCGTCGTTACCGTCAGGATCGAAGGAAAGCCGGACAAGTATTATTATTCCGACTGGTCGAATATCACGAGCGTTGGCAAGGATGCGGAAAAGCTCGGGGCGCTGACGAAGGCCGATCTGGCAGCTCCCGTCATCACGAGCCTGCACATGACCGACAAGGAATTCAACGACAACCCGATCGTCGCCTTCACGCTGACCGTACCCGACGCCCTCATGGCGAACGCGACGAAGGTCGAGGCCGACGGCGGCGGGATCACGATCGAGGTCTGGGCCCGCGTAAAGGGCGACGCGGAGTTCGTCCAGCTTCAGGGCGACTGGATAATAAAAGCGGGAGAGATGGAATCCGCCCTCTTCAATCTCGCGAACGAAGAACGGCCGAACGTTCCGAAGGACTCGGTCATAGAGCTTCGCTGCCGCTACAGATACGACCATCCGAAATACTTTGACGGAGATATCTATTCCGACTGGTCCAAAACGATCTCCTTCGGTACGGATGATATCAACTATAATACCACTCCCTACGACGACGGCAATCCGAGCGGAGTCGGCACCAAGTGTCCGATCTGCCACTTCTGCCCGCAGCCTCTCGGCCTCTGCATCTTCATCTGGCTCCTGATCATAATCGTCGTAATAATCATCATCGTCGTGATCATAGCCGTCGCCGTCAAAAATAAAAAGAAAAAGAACGGATAACGCCCGCGGAAAGACAGAATGAGGACCTTCAGAAATCCGGTATCCCCGGGGGACGCTCCCGATCCCTTCGTGACGTACGACGGTGAAACAGGTTACTATTACCTGCTCTTCACCCGCGGAGGATGCGTCGAGATCTTCCGCTCGCGACGGCTCGCCTCCCTGATGAAGGGCAGCGAATCGAAGATCATATACCGCGCAAACGGAGAGAGAGACGGCATCTGGGGCGACATCTGGGCTCCCGAGATGCACAGAGGAAGCGATGGCCGCCGGTATATCTACACCAGCGGACGGATCCGCCCCGAACCCTCCGAGAAGCGCATCTTCGTGCTTCGCGCAAAGACCGCCGATCCCTTCGGCGATTGGGAGTTCGTCCGTCTCCTCTATACCGACGTCTTCGCCATCGATCCGACGGTTTACACCGCACATGACGGGACTCAGTATTTCGTCTCCTCCCGCGTCGACCGTCAGTTCGGGCAGGTGCTCGACATATGCAGGATGACGTCGCCTGTGCTCCTCGATCCGCAAAGAACGACGGTCGCCCGGGCCGAGCTCGACTGGGAGCTCGTCCCGCCCTATACCGGCAGGAGTGCGATAGTTGAGGGGGCCTTCTTCCTCGAACACGGACCACGGCTGTTCCTGATCTATTCGGCAAACGGCTGCTGGTCGGACGGATACGCCCTCGGAGTCCTTGAGTTCACCGGCGGCGACATCTGCGACGCGTCGAACTGGAAAAAACACCCGAAGCCGCTTCTTGTCGCCGGAAACGGCGTCTACGGCCCGGGCCACGCCTCCTTCTTCCGCTCTCCCGACGGGACAGAGGTGTTCTGCGCCTATCACGGCATGAGGGAGCACAACGAAAAGGCACTGCCGGCCCCGCGGCTCATCAACGTTCAGCGTGTGTATTTTGACGAGACCGGTTATCCCGTGATGGGAGAAGCCGTAGGATACGCGACCGACATCCCGGTTCCGTCAGGAGAAGACTGATCCACCAAATCTTAAGGGCTGCCCGAAAGTCTGACTTTTCGGACAGCCCCGCATATTTAGAAACGGAATCTCACTCGGCGGCGGTCTTGGTGCCCGTCGGCAAGGATGATGCCGGGATCGTGTGACAGCGCAAGCCTCGATCCCGGCCCTTTCGTTCACTGCCTGAGAGCGGAGACGATTCCGGACTTTACGGGATCTCAGTCCTCCCCTGAGAGGCGGACCGTCCTGTAACCGTGTCCGACGGCGGGAAGGAACTTACTGATTACATCTTCGGTGCGCATCCTAAGGCTCGACGTGTTCACGCAGGGATGGCAGCCGATATACCCGTCCTTCAGCACGTCCTCGTCGATCAGCAGCTGCACCGCGCGGGTCTTGTCGTTCATCAGCCCCATTATGCTGACGGCCCCGGGCTCGATGTCGAGATATTTCAGCATGTCATCAGGATCGGCGAAGGACAGCCTCGATGAGCCTATCTGCGCCGACAGTTCCTTTGTCCTGAACTTCTTGTCGCCCGGCATCATCAACAGATAGAAGGCCGTCTTCTGACGGTTGCAGAGAAAGAGATTCTTGCAGATGACGACGCCGAGGATCCCGTCGACCTCAAGGCATGCCTCCATCGTGTCGGTCCGTTCGTGATCGGTCCTCTGATATTCGATGCCAATGGAATCCAGAAGGTCGTATGTGCGCATCTCGCGGGGCAGACGCCCCTCCGCGTTCCCGGGTCTTCCGTTTAACAGTTCCATGTTCTTCTCCCCATCCGCTTCCGGGCGTGGAGCGGCGAAAGCTTTTTCGATTATCTGATGTATTATATTATTTTTGGCAGAATTTGTCAATAATCCGGGAGAATTCTTTTTTAAAAACGCCGCGGCCCCTGACGGACCGCGGCGATTTTTTAAAATTTGACTGTTTTACGCTCTGTTCTTTTTGGATCCGGGAATGATGACGCCGACGGTGAGGGCGGCGATCGCAGCGACCGCTACTGCAATGATCACGTATTTAAGCAGAGGCGCGTTGTCTCCCGTGGTCGGATTCGGTGTCGTGTCGTCGCCGGTGCCAGCCGGGGACGGAGAAGTTCCCTCGGATGCAGTTGTCTGCTGCGGGGTCGTGATCACGGTCGACCCGGTAGTCACGGCAGCCGCTCCGCCTCCGATATAGAGGATCTTGCTGCCTGCGTCAAACGGATAGTCTGTGCGCGTGTCGTTTTTTACGATCGAATAGGCAGGGATGTTGTTGCTGCCTTCATTTACCATCGTAGCGTCCTCGAGCGTCAGTTCGGATCCGGATACCGTATCGATCACCGGAAGCGTGCTGTTGCTCTTGAAGGTTCCGCCGGTGATTTTGACGGTACCTGTCGTGCCGCTGTATTTGTAGCCCGCTATGACCGCGCTTCCGGCAATTTCTCCTCCGGTATAAGTAAAGGTCCCGCCCCCGATCTCCAGCAGAGCAGTCCCGTCCTTCGATCCGGTGGCGACCACAGAGCAGTCATACTGACTGTTGGCGACGCCTGTGCAAGTGAAGGTCCCGTCGGTTATTTTGAGATGGGCCCCGTTGCCTTCGGCATAAATGCAGGCGAAGTTGTTCACCGCGTTGTATGTCCCGCCGTTGACGATATATGTCTGATACGCCAGCACCGAGAAGCACTGTTTGTTTTCGGAATTGACCGTGCAGTTGTTCAGGGTCGTGACCGAGCCGGTTCCGTCGGCAGCGCCGCCGCACTGGATCGCCGCGTAGGTCGAGGTTCCGTTCTTCTTGAACTCGCAGCTGTTAAAGGTGTACGTGGAATTCTTTCTGCCGTAAAAACAATATCCGACGGAAGTCTCAATGTATGTGAATTCCACCGTAAGCTCTATCGGATTGTCATCGACATGCTGCAACGCGGTGCTCCCCGCGACGATCGATGAAGAGCTTATGGTCACCTTGTGGTTTCCTCCGGCGACTATTCCCTTTTTACCCGAAGCAGTTGTAATCGTCACGCCGTCAAATTTTACGGTGCCGTGCGCGTCATTGGAAGCAGCAACGATCGTCAGCGCGTCGGTCGTGGCAGACGACGCGTCGAGTTTAAGGTTCTTTACCGTGATGTTTCCGCCTTCTGCAAGGATATAGACCGTGCCCGAAAGCGTTCTGCCGTCTCCGTCGATGACTACCGTTTTTGAACTCGCGTCGATGGCGACATCTCCTGAAGTGTCAGCTGTGAAGGTAAGTGTGTCACCGTCAGCGAGCTCGGCTACCGCATCCTCAAACGACGTGTAGTTTTTCTTGCTCCCGCCGGATTTCGTGATCGTAACGACGTCTCCCGCGGCCGATACGCAGAGTGACAGCAGCGATATCAGCATAAGAGCGGAAAGAAGAATTGAAAACAGTTTACGCATGATTTTTCTCCTTATTATTGTTTAAAAAGTTGCGACAAGTATCAGCGCCGCCGAAAGGATACCGCATCCGACGATCTTGGGGACCGTGATCCTGTCCTTGAAGAAGACGACCGACAGGCCGGTGCTCAGTATCAGCGTCCCCACGTTGTCGAAAGCATAGAGCAGCACGCTCGAGATCACCGTGAGAAGGTAGACCTTGAGATTGATCGCCGCGGACAGTATCACCGCCCCCGCGATCAGCATGACGGCCGGCGTCGCCGGCATACGGAAGGCATCCCAGAGCTTTCCTCTGTGAGTCGCGGCAATGAAGACGGCGGAAACGACGGCGATCGAAAGGTATGACACCGCAAGCATCGCCGACTTTTCATTCTCTCCCGTCAGACGCTGCTGGATATCGAGCATCGAAAGGAATCCGCCGTTACCGAGCGCGGCGAGAACACAGAAGGTGAAAAAGGTCTTTTTATCGGTAAAGGAATCCCGGTTGTTGTAACATGCAAGGTAGACCGCCGGAATGATGATGACCAGCGATATCCACTTCACGACCGAGTAACTGTCCCCGAAGGCCCTGGCGACGATCGCGGGGATCAGTATCCCTCCGTTGATAATGAAGAGCATCTGGAGCGAATAGGGTCCGGACCTCGAGATCTTCACCACCGAATAGTCCAGGATGATTCCAAAGACAGAATTGACGATTCCGAGGATCAGCGTCAGTCTTGAGCAGGTTATCGAAAAACCGTTCAGCGAAAGAGAGACGACCGATGTGACAAGTCCGGTGATCAGGGCGTAAACAGACGCTGCATCGACGCTTTTCCCGGGGTATTTAATTGTGAAAAGCTTGCAGAGAAGATTCTGGCCGGTCGACAGCAGTATCGTGACGGCCAAAAGACCCGCTTCGAGCATTCTGTTATCCCCTTCCCTTTTTCAGTGAATGATGTTCTCCATCTTGGAATTGAGTTCTTTGAGTTTTGATTTCCAGATCGTCGACTGAATCGTAAGAGTGGTCGAGGGATTCTGCGCGTCGCTGCGGAGCATGGTGCGGAGAGTCGTTATCATTCCGAAGATGGGACTGTAAAGGATCGCCGTTTCAAGAGATATATTGGAGTAGATCAGGTCGATCATATACTTGGATTCGGGGTTCTTCAGGAATCTGTAGGAAAGCGAGGTCTCGTAATACGCCGGGAAGACTATCTCCTGGCTGACGTAGGCGAGGCCCTCCATCGTCGCGCCGACCATTTCCAGACGGTCGTCGGGGATCGTGGATACCACGGCCATCACCGTCATCTGATCCTGAACGTAGGTCCTGTAGTTTTCCTGATCCTTGTTGAATTTAGGCTGCGGAACGATGCCGTAGTCGCCCTCAAATCCGCTGGGCGTCAGCACAGATTCGATCTGGTATACCGTAGCTCCGACCATCAGTCCCCGCAGATCGGCAAAAAGATTCATCTTGTTCGGTGTGAAGGCGGTATCCACCGCGGAGGTGTCGCCCACCGACCATGTATTGGGATTTTTAGAGATGAGCTGATGGACCTTTTCGACCACCGATATGAATTTGTCCTTGTCATAGACGAACTCATATGCGCCTTCCGAAGCGTTGAAGCCGAGAATATGCACATCCGACGATATCAGATAGGGATCCAGCGTCACCAGACCTCCGGCTATAAAGCCGTAGAAGTCGTTGTCTCCGCGCTGGCTGTCTCCGCTTGAGTCGGAATAGGTGTCCTGAATGATCTCGATCTGTTTGTCAAGCGTCCAGTCGCCGGCTTTCGCTATCTCGTACAGATCCTCGATGTGCTTGTCTTCAAAGAGATTCTTGTTGTAGACTATGACGTTCATCATGCGGATCATCGATATCGAATAGGCTCCGAGACAGGTATACTGCCTGCCGTTCAGATTCATGATGTCGTTGTATCCGCTGACCCAGTAAGGCTGAGAGAGATCAAGATTCGGTATTCCCGAAAGATCGGAAAAATGTCCCTCCGCTACCGCATTGACCTGAGTGTAGCTCGGAGCGGTCACTATATCGTATGAATGGATCCCGCTCTGAACGACGGCGGCGACGGTGTTGTTGACGGCGGCGTCGGTGGTCTCGGGACAGAGAACGAAGTCCAGCTTGACTCCCAGCATCTGCTCGACCCTGACGTTCCGGTTGTATACCGCGTCGTTGATCGCCGCGCCGTTAACGCCCTCCGCCAGGAATTCATCCTTTGATGCGTCTCTGTTAGTGACAAGCATCGATACCGTTTCGCCGTTGAAGTCAAGCGGAGCAAGCTTGAACTCGGTGGTCACGTCTGATTCAGCGATCGCCTCGGTCTTGGAATCCGGAAGAGTTTCAGACCCCGGCTCCGGCGGCTTCTTGTTGTTATCGCCGCAGGCGGCAAATGCTCCGAGCAGCATCAGGGACAGCAGCAGCCATGCCGCGGGTGCAGTAAGTCTTTTCATGATCGTGATACACCTCCCTATTATTTTATCAGCTTCATTTCCTCAGCGGGCCTGAGTGCCGAAGCCGAAAGCAGCATTTCCTTCGCGTGATCCGACAGTCTGGCGCACTCAGGCTTCCTTTTTGAATTCAAATACTTGTAAATCTGAGATTTCAGATATTTCGCCTCGACCCATTCGCCGTCAAGATCTATCGAGCATAGGAGTATCCTGCCTCCCGCCTCGCCGTAGGAACGCTCGACGAGAGTCCCGAGAGAACGTGAGATAATGTAGCAGTGGATCATCCTGATGACAGGGTCGTCATCGTTGAGTCCCAGCGGCTCAAGATCGATCGGCGGACTGTCGGAGATCATGTTGAAAAACTGCATGTCGGCATAGTCCTCATGAGGAAAATCGCCGAAGCAGGGATGATCCTTTATGATCGATCCGTCCTGCAGTTCCTCAAACGGGAAGAATGAGGCCGGTTTTGTGAAGAAGTACTTGCCCTTTGAAAGCCCGAGGCAGTCCTTGAAAGGTCTGACGAAGCCGTGGCTTCTCGCCTTTACGAGCACCGATCCGCCTTTCTTCGCGAAGTCAAAGGTTTCCTCGTCAAGAAACTCGACGGTCCTCACTTTCGCGGTGTTCTCGGCGGGGGCATTGACCTTCGGGAAGAACCAGAGCCGCCAGGAGTTGCCGACGCGCCTGCCGTCCTCCTCAAGGACCGCGCTCAGCAGAGCGTCGACCGGTGATCCGAGGTCGGGGATCTCAAAGGAGATCTCACCTGCGGGTACTGTTATGAAGGGAGTGTGCCCGTAAACAAGCTTCCCTTCTGCAATGACGTTATCCTTCACCGTCACGCGCCAGCTGATCGTAGGCGACCTGTATGACGGATGAGAGAAGTCTGAAACGAAAAAGCGGCAGGTGAAGATATCGCCGAAGGCATGGCAGCGGTCGTTGAAATCAAGCGAGTTCAGAACGACGGTGTCGCCGTTGACCTGCTGCCACATTTCGGGGGTCGCGTACTTCATGTCGTAGAATTCGTCCAGTATCCCCTGCTTGGATACGGCTATGTCGGTGGCGTTGAAGTGCGAGACGCCCGACAGATTCGGATAGTCCCTCCTCAGCTTCTCAAGCTTGCATTTTGCCTCAAGATACTGGAGCTTCCGGCTGTTCTGCCCCATCTTTTCAAGTATGTGGCTTATGCCGTGGGCGGCGGTCGCCTCGACCGCGAGCAGCTCTCCGACCGGCCTGACGGGCAACCCGTCGTACTTCGGGATGTCCTTTACCTCGGGCGAGGAGCTCCACCACCTGAACTCATGCTGGATCACGGCTCTGTCCTCGGTCGCCGCCAGTCTGGCGTCGCCGTTTATGAAGTCGTTTGGCATGTTCTCCTCGAATTTGCCTATGCCCGAGCCGTCGGTCCAGAGAACGAGCGCCGTCTTTTTGATCGCCTTGGTCTCATAGTAGCAGCGCCAGGAAATGTCGCGGTAGAGAATGTGTCCCCCGTGTCCGAGCTCGTTGCCCATGGCGTAGATGTTCGCCGACGGATGATTCACGTCGCGCTCGACGATGTGGTTCCACTGGCTGCGGAGCGCCTCCCTGTAATCGGGAGTCGGCTTAGGCCACTGGCTGTAGGTATGGTAGTTCGAGTGTCCGTGTATCGGTCCGCCGACTCCCATCTCGCTCTGCACGATGAGCCCGACCTCGTCCGCGGCGTCAAAATACTCGGCGGTCGGGACGTGCGACTGGCATCTGATCGAGTTGTATCCGTATCTTCTGAGCTGTGCGAGACACTTTCTCCAATGTTCCCGGTCGGAATTGGGATATCCCGTCTCGGGGAAGGTCCCGAAATCGCCGCCGGCTCTGAAGTAGTAGGGCTCGCCGTTGATCTTGAAATGCCTGTCCTCGGATGAGAATTTTACGAACCCGAACCTTGAGGCGCGGGCGTCGGACACCTTTCCGCGGCGTCCGAGGATGACCTCGACGCGGTAGAGGACGGGATCGTCGGGACTCCAGGGAGATACTTCCGAAAGTCGGACCGAGGTCTTCGCGAGGCCGTCGCCGGCGCTCACAGCCTTCGTCCGCAAGAGCTCTCCATCCGGGGAAAAGACCCTGAATTCTGCGCGGATGCCGGGGAGCGGATCGCCGACCCGGCAGGTGAGCTCGACCGCCTTTCTGTTCAGATCGGGGACAGCGGAGAAGAAATCGATATAGGACTCTCCGGTGGCGTAAAGCTCGACATCCCTGAAGAATCCCGTCCATTTGCCGTCATACCAGTAGTTCATCATGATCAGCCGGTCTTCTTCGGTGATCCTGACGGCAAGATAGTTTTCACCGTCGGTCAGAGCTTCGGTGATATCGAAACCGAAAGGCGCCAGCGGCTCGTGATTGTCCCCGATCCGCACGCCGTTCACCCAGATCTCGGGCGTCGGAGCGACGCCTCCGAAAAGGAGCCATATCCTCTTTCCCCTGAAGTTTTCGGGTACGCTGAACACCCGGCTGAACCATGCGGTGCCGCAGTAGACAGACCTGAACGGCCTTATCTTTATGGCAAACTCCTTCTGAACGTCGGTCTCTCCGTTCCCGAGACCGCAGGTCTGGACCGTTCCCGGGACCGTTACACGTTCCATAACCGAGTATCTGTTTGCGTACCATTTCTGAGCAAGACCGATATCGTCGGGATCGATCCGTGCGTTCCAGATCCCGCTGAGACTGACCCTGAATTCCGACTCTGATGTCACCGGGGGATTGACGATCGCCGGAATGATCTTTCTGAACATTCGGACACCTTCTTTCATCGTTTGTCGTTTGCCGGAATGCCTTTCGCCGGCGGGTACGCGGAATTGCCGCACACTCCGGATTTGTATGGGCAATATGGACAGATCGCCGATACATCAATCACTATTTTACTGTTTTTTGCCGTTTTTTCAAGGTAAAAAACATTTAATAAACTGTAAAAATCGTTTTTTATGAATGATAATAATTGAAACATCGGAAGGAATTGCTTATAATAGTTAATAAAATCGAACCGGGGACCTGCCGTCGGACGACGCCGCCGCTTCTGTTCCGAACGGCCTGATTTCAGGAGGGAGCCAATGCTGGATTATGATATAAACGAACTGAGAAAGATCTGTTCCGATCTGACCATACTCTCGGGACTCAAGATCGACCTCTGGGACGAAAACAAACAACTGCTCTTCAGCTATCCGCACAAGCACCGCAGATTCTGCGAGATCGTCAGACAGTGTCCCGGACTTTGCGAGCGCTGCCTTGAAAGCGACGCCAGGGGTTTCGAATTCGCTGACCGGACGGGCGGGATCTACAGCTACAAATGTCATATGGGGCTCACCGAGACCATCGTCCCGATCATCACCGACGGGACTCTGATCGGGTATCTTATGCTGGGTCAGGCGATAGAGACCGAAAACCTTCCCGAGATCGAGGAAAGGATCAAGACCGCTGCGCAATACGGCGCCGACACCGAAAAGATGACTCTGACAGTCAGGTCCGACAGCAAAACAAGCCGCGCGAAGATCTCCGCCGCGGCCAACGTCCTGGATATGCTCACCGGATATCTCAGGCAGAAAAACATCGTCGGGAAGAGGCGCACCGAGCTTTTCCGAATCGCCGAGGAATACATCTCCTCGCACATCTCAGAACCTCTTTCGGTCGACATGCTCTGCGGACATCTGAACATCTCGAAGACCTCACTCTACCATCTGTCGGTCGAAAACTGCGGGACCGGCATCACCGGCTTTATCAGAAAGAAGCGGATCGAAAAGGCAGCGCACCTGATCGAATCGTCGGATCTCGACACGCAGCAGATCGCCGACCTTGTCGGGATCCCCGACACGAACTATTTCATCAAGGTCTTCAAAGCCGAAACGGGTATGACCCCCGCCGCCTACAAAAAGCTCAGTAGCGCAAGACCGGCCGAATAACGCCGGGACGAGTATAAAAGATATTAAGATACGCTATGCCCCGGAACGAACCGCAAAGGTCCGTTCCGGGGCGTGTCGTATTCAATTCAAAGCTCTTCTTCCCATCCGCTTCCGGGCGGGGAGCGGCGAATGCTTTTTCGATTATCTGATGTATAATATTCTCTTTGGCAGGATCTGTCAATAATCCGGGAGAATTCTTTTTTTAGAAAAATCAGTCGGGCGGACCCGAGACTATCACAGGCGCGGTCTTGCTGTTATCCTTGATGAATTTGTCTCCGTCCATGACCGAAACATAAACAAACCTGTCAGATCCTTCTCCGATGAATACCAGAGCGTTGTCATCCGCAGAAAACCGGAATATACGCTCTTTCCCCTGCTTTTCGCTCATGGTCAGAATGCCGTCTTTTACCGTCCAATTCCCCAAACCTATATGACTGCTCAGCATTCCTTCGTAGTAGGAAAATGTGCCGTCCTTCTGCAGGGTGATGACAAAATAGCCTCCGAAGCCCTCCTTCTCCCAGACATAAGAATTTCCGCCGATCATGTTTTTAATTTCCCTGTCGCTTTCCGATTCATTGATGTCCGCGGTCTCTTCGATACTGATGCCGCTTTCGGTGCTTTCCGACGTCCCCGGCCCGCCGTTGATTTTACCGCTGTCAGCCCTTTCGATCTTCCAGAGCTCGTCGATGCTTTTGAAATTGTCCGGGAACAGGAAAACCGATGTTTTGTGATACGTCGATACTGCCGCTAAACTCCCGTCCTGTCCCGCTGCGGAGACAAGTCTGTTCCAGACGACGATCTTATAGGTCAGCGCGGAGTATACTCTTGTTCCCCCGTCTTCACAGGTCCCTCTCGGGATCGGCAGAAACAGGACAAGGAGTATCGCGACCGCTGCCGCTATGGCAATAACCTTCTTTTTCATTCAACAGTCACCCCCATGTCAGTATTCGTCGCCATCGATCGTTTCTTCGGATATCTTATCTTTCTTTAGAGCCTGAAAATGATCTTTCAACTCTTTGAGCAGTCGGTAGTCTCTTCTTGAATACAATCTGTATTCTTCCAGCGACCGGTCCTCGGTCTTCTCCCGACCGAAAAGGCTCCGGCTGTACTCGATGCTGTAGCTCCAGGGATGGTAATCGGTCGCGAAAAGCCTGCTTTTCGGACGTGCCGACAGCGCGGGGATCCGCTTTTTTCTCAGAAAATCCTCAAACTCACCGATCGCCTCAGGCGATACACGGTATGTTATCACATATGTCGGCGCGTTATAATACTCGCGGTCATTGCAGACGAGGATCCACTCCCCGTCTTTCGTCTGCTTCAGCGAGGCGCTGTGCCCGCCTCCGCGCATGTCGCTGTATCCGGGAGCGTAATACATGCTTTTAAGTTTAAAAGATTTCATTCGGATTTCCCCTCCACTTGGATATCTTCATTTCCTTCCCGTCATTGGCGACAAAATAAAGCTCATCAAAGCCCTCGTCCATGTCGGGCGGCTCGAGGCGTTTTTTCGTTCCGGCGATCGCGATGTCCGGCACTCTTGCCTTCCCTTCGCGCCGGGCGTTTCGCTCGATGCAGTCGCGCACCCGCGACTGCATAAAGTAGCCCACGACGCGGTATCCAAGCTCTTTTGCCGACGGAATATACCGCGCGCGGTCGAGCTTTGTCGGATTCGTGTTGTCGACGACGTAGTCGATCCCTTTTTCCTGACATTCGGCGATCGCGATCCTCTCTCTGTTCCTTGTCTTCAGGGTATCGAGATTGATCCTCGTGACATCGGGCAGGAAACGGCTGCAGAAGGTGCTTTTGCCGCTCCCCTGTATGCCCATCATTATATACAGCGTTTTCATGTCTGCAACGTGCAGCGCTTCGTCTCAGTCCTAATCTTTATCCTATCTCCCAGACGACCGTCACGGTATCCGAGACGGTGATGTCGTCGGGCTCGATATCCATGCTGTAGGCCGCGTCCTCCGCGCTTCCGTCGGCCATCATTTTGTTGGCTCGGAGCATGCCGCCGACAGGTTTTGCCACCATGCCGATCTCGCCCCAGGAATAGTCGACCGTCTGGATCTCTTTCAGCTGAAGATCGGCAGCATTTGCGAGCACGTGCGCCTTTTCTTTTGCGTCGGCGACCGCTTTGCCGATGAGCTCGTTCTTCGCCGCCTCCTGATCCTTCACGGTGTAGCTTATATTGAACTCGGGACGAAGTTCGCAGTTGGCAAGCGCGTAAAGGATCCTGCCGAGGCGGTCGTTGTCCGAGTCGAACTCGATCTTCATCGTGTGCCGGTATCTGTATCCGGCAAGTCTCTGTTTGTATTCGTTCCCCTCTCTGTAGCTTTCATATTCGGTATCCACATTGAAGTTCAAAGTTTTCAGATCTGTCCCGGCGAACCCGAACTCCGAGAGCAGATCCTTGAGCTTCTCGGTATCCGCTGACGAATGCTTCAGCGCTTCCCCGTATTCCTTGTAGATCTCGGTCAGGGTGATAGTTATCCTGGTCAGATCCGGCCGGATCTTCAGCTGTCCTTTGCCTGTTACACGTATCGTTCTCATCTTTTGCATTCCCTTTCATATTCATCATTACAGTAATACAATGATATTATACACCTTTATTTGCCGGTTGACAACCCCCAAAAAGAGGGCAACCGGTCAAAATCGAGCGCGAATCATCTTCCGGGTGTTGACTTGCCGGGATAAATGTGATATGATTGTTCAGTGGAAACAAATGATAATGAGATAAAGAATCGAGGTAAAAGACATGAAGGTTACTTCCGCACAGGCAGCAAAGCTGCTCAAGAAACTGAATGAGGAATACAGCGCGCTTATAAAGAAAGAGCGGCTGTCCAGCACCTTCCTCGCCGCGTCGGGCGAGGATCCCGAATCGCTCCGTCCCGCGTACGACTACGCCGAGACCCAGCGGAAGCTGTCCGAGATCGAAAAGAAAGTGCGCACCGTCAGGCACGCGCTCAACCTCTTCAACTCGACGCACACCGTCCCTGGCTTCGACATGACCGTCGATCAGATCCTGGTCTACATTCCGCAGCTGACGTCGAAGATCTCGAAGCTCTCGGAAATGAAGTCGAAGCTCCCCAAGATGCGCGTCGACGACCGCTACGGCAAGAGCTCGAACATCATCGACTACACCTACACGAACTACGACATCGCGGCGGCAGAGGCAGATTACGAGGCGGCTTCCGACGAGCTTGCCAGGGCCCAGCTCGCCCTCGACACCCTGAACACCACCGAGGTGTTCGACATCGACATCTGATTCTTTCTCCGTTCCGGCGGCGGACCCGATGCTTTTTTTCCGGAGGAAAAATGATCTGTGTCCAGCGTCAGCGTTTTCCGTTATTCTCTTTTGTTATTGATTATTGATGAGTGTTCAAAGTACAGTTCAAAGAGTTTTTTTAATTCGCTGACGGCCCGTCTCCGGATAAAAACTTCTCCCGGCCGAAGTTCGGTTTCAGGCCGGGGACCTGAAAACATCAGACAAGTGTTTTAAACCGAGGCAAAAATGATCACATACAAGTGCAAAAACTGCGGCGGGCAGATGGATTTCGGCGGATCCGGCGGATTTGTATGCCCCTTCTGCGGATCCAAGGCCTTCATGTCCGACGCGGATTTCAAGGGAAACGAAGCCTTCCGGAAGAAGCTTCTGCAGTATTATAAGGCGGAAGCCCTGAAAAAGGAGAACGACTACAGCGTCGACCGGTTCTGGTCATGCGAAGGCCGCGACAGTTATTCGCTGGAGAACGGCGATCCTCTGACGGTCGATTACATGATAAAAACCGAGTGCGACGGTTATGTCTGCTATCTTGCTCAGAGATCGGTCGTATACATATTTGAAAAATCGGCGGAGGCCGGGGCCTTCCTTGCCGGACTCGGGAAGCTCAGCTTTCCCGCGGCGGACGCGAAGCTTCACCGGTCGGTCCCCGAGCTCACCCTGAAGCTTGATCTGAAAGAGGGAAAACAAGCCCTCGTCTTCCGGAGACGTCCGAACTTCTATCCGGCGGAATATTTCGCTCCCTGGACGTCGTCCCAGCTCGCCTGGGTCATCTCAAGAATGGAAAACGTCTGCTGCCTGCTTAAATACTCGGAGCTCGAGCACGGCGGCATCGAACCCGGCTCGGTCTGGGTCAACCCGCTTTCTCACGAGGGCGCGCTCTTCGGAGACTGGCGCGGCGTCAGACCGCTGAGAGGCAGGGGCGATCTTATCTCACTCCGCAAAACGGCGATAGCGCTCGCGGAGAACACCCGGGAGCCCGCGGAGCTCTATCGGTTTCTGAATTCCGAGCCGGCGTCCGACGCCTTCCTCGATTTTGAAAAATGGGACACCGTCATCGAAAAAGGCTTCGGCGGCCATAAGTTTGAAAAAAAATATTAAGATATAAAGGAGTTTCATCATGGGATTCGGCAGTTATACGGCAAGCGACTGGGCAAAGCTCAAGAAGAGCAAAAATCTTTCGGCAGGTCAGGACGTAAAAGAGGTCTTCAAGAAGACGAGTTGCGACCCGAAGTACGACCCGAAATTCATCGGGACAAGAGAATGCTTCGATTCTGAGGATCATCCGCATTCGACGCCCATCGTCGTCGGGCTCGACGTGACCGGATCGATGGGATATCTCGCGGTAAAGATCGCGTCGGAGGCCCTGAACGACCTCATAATGAAGCTGTATTCGACCGGGACGGTCGAGGATCCCGCGCTCATGTGCGCGGCATACGGCGACTACGCGGACGCATCGCCTCTGCAGGTCACACAGTTCGAGTCGGACATCCGCATCGCCGAACAGCTTCTCGAGCTCTATTTTGAAAACGGCGGACACGGTCAGGTCGTTCCTACCTGCCTCTGGGAGTTTCTCTCGAGGCACACCAACATCGACGCGATCAACAAGAGAAAGGAAAAAGGCTTCCTCTTCACCATCGGCGACGACGCGAACATCAGAAAAAGCGACGTCGGCGAGACCGTTAAACGTGTCATCGGCGACGATATAGGGAAAGCCACGGTAAACAGTCTTCTCGATGAAGTCCAGAAGAAATTCCACGTTTTTCATATCATGATCGGCTCCGACGGCAATCCGGACATACTCAGCGGCCACAGGATCGTTATCGACAAATCGGATATCGATATCATTCCCGACATCATCATCGGAACTATAAGGATGCAGAAAGGCGAAGATTACGACACCGTCCTCGGCGACTGTGACAAGATCAAAGCCCCTCTGCTCGGAAACGCGCTCAGCCAGCTTTCCCTGACGGGGACCGGCGGAACGCTGAGATTATGAGAAGGGTAGCCGTTATAGGAAAAAACTTCGGAGACGAGGGAAAGGGGATGGCAGTCGATCACCTTTCCCTCTCTTCCCCGCGCCCTCTCGTGGTGCGTCACAACGGCGGCGCGCAGTCGGGGCATACCGTCGAGCGACGGAACCCGGAGAAAGTCAGATTCGTTTTCCATGAGCTTTCGTCGGGCTCGATCTCCCGGGCGGACACTCTCTGGGCGTCGGGCTACTATCCGGATCTTCTGAAACTCGGCGAGGAGATCGGCGCTTTTCACGATTCGTTCGGTTTCATTCCGAGGATTTACGCCATGGAAGACACCTCGGTGACCGTCCCGGACGACGTGCTGATCAATATGGCTCTTGAGACCTCTCGCGGCGACGAAAGGCACGGCAGCTGCGGCATGGGCATCAACGAGTGCGACCTCCGCACAGGATCGGGACGCGGCCTGAAGCTCGGCGACCTTCGCGGTATGAGCTCCCGCGAATTAAGAAATGAGCTGCTCCGCCTGCGCTCGGAATACACTTCAGCCCGCCTGAAGGAGCTTGAGGGCATCATAAACGGCAGGGCGGACGAATATCTGAGCCTGCTGTGCGACGAAAACGTCCTCATAAACGCGGCGGAGATGATGGCAGACAATCTCGGCTACGTCGAGGTCCTGAAGCAGCCGGATCTTGAGGATCTGCTCGGCGGGACCGGAACGCTCATCTTCGAATCGGGGCAGGGGCTTCTGCTCGACACCGACAATGAAGAATACGCTCCGCATCTGACGCCTTCGAATACCGGCCTTGTCTCGGTGAGGAGATTCCTCGACCGGATCGGCGGGACGCTTGACGAGGCCGTCTACGTTTCGCGTTCCTACGTCACGAGACACGGCGCGGGAAGGCTTGATAACGAATGCCCGCCCGGGCAGATCGGAAGAATAGAAAAAGACCGGACGAACGAGACGAACGAGTGGCAGGGGCGGCTGAGGTACGCCCGCCATGAGAGCGAGAAGGCATTTGCCGAAGAGGTGCGGAAGGACCTCCGTAGGAGCGGGCTCGGCGGCTGCAGGGTCTCGCTCTTCCTGACGCATCTGAACGAGACCCGAAACAGCATCGCGCTGAAGGACCGGTCCGAACCGCTCGAACGGTTCCTTTCACATCCCTCGGTCAGAGAGACGTTTGACGGATTTTATTTTTCGGATACGCCTTATACCGAAGACGTCAGGAGACAGGAAAAATAAGTGCTGAAACCGAAAGGGGGCTGATAAAAAACTCGCGTGACGAGTTTTTTATCAGCCCACGCTTTTTGAGTAATCATACACACGATCGTAAAATTGTGTGTATACCTTCATCCGCAAGTCACGGTCGGCGTCTTCGCCGACCCGGTCAGATTGTTCTGACACATTTGGTTTTCATGAAATCCGTTATTTCGCCCGTATCTCTGTCTTCATAAAAAGCAACCAGCAACCGTTTAAACTCGGGTACATCTTTTTCAGGGATTATTATCATCCCTGCACCCTGAGAAATCATGTAATGATTTGCAAAAATTACTGAAACCCTCTTATTGCCATCGTTGAAAATCTGCGCTTTCATGCAATACAGGCAAAGGGTGACCGACTTCTCATCAGGAGGCATTGAACCAGACAGAATCGCCTCTATGTTCTCTCTGACTATACTTTCTATCGGAAGCGGCGGAATATAGCTCGTGCCGCCGATTGTGACAGGTACTCCACGGATCCGTCCTCCGTCCTGATAAAAGCCTTCGTTGACCAGTTTCGCGATGTGGCACAGGATCGAAAAATCTGTGGGATAGCTTATTACATCCTTGTCCAGAATAAACTCCCAGGCATGCTTCAGATTCAATATCTTCTGCACATCGGAAGCGGACACACCGGAAACTTTTCCATTCTCGATAATATCTTCCGTCTGCGGGAACGTCGTGGCGACGCCTTCCAGCACTGCCTGATCATAAATGCTGGATTTCAAGTTCGATCTGGCAAAATCCAGATTAAGCATGACTCTCGCAGAAAGCTCGGCATCCGAGTAACCAAGCAGGGAAAGTTCCTTATCCAGCCTCCGAATAAGCTTTTTAAGTTCTCTGCCTTCACGGGCATTTCTTAAGAGCAGCTGGTACAGTTCATCGGAATACTCTCCCACGTAAGTGGATGTAAGTCTGCTCGCCAGACGTTTACGAATATATAGGTATTTCTTCCCGCTCAGTTCTTTTATTTCAGGACTGCCGTCATAAGGCAGCAGATTCAGTCTTGCCTGATAATCCGCCCTCTGATGAAGCATCTCTTGAATCTGAGTATAATCGCTGTTCATGAAATCCTCCCTATAGGGAACTTTTAATATAATCATTATATCAAAAAGTTCCCCAATAATCAAGTGGATTTTGATTTCTTACAAAAGGTATCGGCAATAGTGGGCCGGTCACTTCATCCGAGAATCCCATCGACTTTATATCGTCGTGTGTGAACTTCGTATCCTCGATCACGTCATGAAGCAAAACCTCGACGAGGTTAGTCTTAATAAATTCTGTACGGATAAAAACAATGCGTCACCACACAGAATCACTCACACTTCCGGATGACTTTTTTGTATCTATCCAGCGGAAGGCCGAGCTCGGATTCGTATCTTGTATACACCCTCCGGACCGTGACTTCGGTCTCGCCGTCGTATCCGTTGACGATCACACGGTCTTCCGGCTGAATGCCGGGGATCTCGCACAGATAATCGTATGTCCTTCCGTTAGGCTGAAAAGCTATGCTCGCAAGAGTCAGCTGTTTTCCGGACGGCTTCTCTTTCTTTGCTTTGTTTATTCTGATTTTCTCGTAAGATATCCAGCCCGCGAGATTCGTGTCGTAGTAGATATCAAGGCGGTTTTCTGTATTGTTCCACTCAAGCGAATCGTACCTGAAGCTGACTTCCCTGCTATCCCCGCGTGATGTTTTCAGATCGACGATCTCCATTTCAAAACTGTCCGAAAGCCCGCAGAAGTCGAGCATGGGATATGTGACCAGCATAGGCTCAGGCTTTTCCTCTCCGCGTTTCGGACATCTCCTGACAGTAAGATTCGCCGTACCGTCCTCTCTAATTTCGAAGTCAAGCTGCCCGCGGTACCCGTCATCGACCGTATGGAAAAGCATCCCGGGGAGTTCGAGATCGAGGTGATCAGAGAAGTATTCACCGTATCGATCGGCGATCTCTTCTCTCGCACTGTCCAGAGCGTTTGCGATGCTCACCACGACATTTGCGTAGCCGAAAAAATCATTTTCCTTCGCGCGGCGTTTCGCGGCGAAGTCGGCCTGGAGAAAATAGCAGTATGCTTCTGCGGGATCCTTCTCCACGCCTATGCCTTTGAGATACACGTTGCCCATACGAAGCGCGGCGTCGGCAAAAGCTCCTTCGCGTCCTTTGACAAACTGCCGCAGGCAGTCCTCATAGACTCTTTCATAGAGGAATCTCGCGGCGCTCTCGCTCTTTTTGCAGGCGTATCCGTGTAGGAACATGTCCGCGATCTTGTACATCCCCTCGTGCAGACCGTTCGCGGCGGATACAGCGAACATTTCGAAAGCCTTTTCGTATTCCGGGACGCCTCCGGTGCATCTTCCGTAATAGTAAATGTATCCGAGAGTGTTCGCAAACTGCGGGTCGCCCGTCTTGTCGTACAGGCGTATCATGCAGTCGCGGGAAACCTTCCAGTCACAGTCATAAAGCCTGTTGCCGCCATAGCAGGCATATCCTTTCAGACGCAGAGCCGACGGAGAATCCTTATCTGCAAGCTCTTCGGTAAATCTACGGCAGATCGCCAAAGCCTCGTCATCAGCTGTTCTGACAATGTCATCGTCATTGAACTGTTCTATGTAGTCTTCCTTTTCGTATTCGCTGAACTCCATCTCGACAACCGGCTTTCCGCGGTTAGCGAGGAATCTGTCTATATCCGAGATATACTCTCCGATCTCTTCGAATTCTCCCACACGCTCGTCGTCATCGTTTTCAGTCCAGATATCCTCAAGTCCGTACCAGACTCTGCTGAAAACAGCTCCGGAAGTCAGCGGAAGACGCGACCAGACCCCGGTGCCTACGCTCCCCGGCACAGTTTCCGGCTCTTCTTCATCCATGCAGGCTTCTCTCAGACCGAAGTTTTCATCGAGAGTCGTCAGCGGATAATACCAGTTGTCTCCGAACTCCCCGACCGTCGGGTTTGCCGAGATTATGTTCTTCAGCGCCTCACGGAGATCCTCAAGCGTGACTGCATAGTTTTCCGGAAAAATCAGTTTGCCGTTTTCGATCTCGGCTATTTCGATGATTTTGTCAAAAGTGATCTCGTACCGCGCTATCTGCCGCATCTGATCCGCGGGGACCAGCACATACTCTTCACTCATTTTCCTCGTCTTCCTCTCCGTCGTCCCCGGGAATGACCCCTTCGATCAGACTCTGGATCTTCTCTTTTGTTTCATCATCCGGTTCCTTTGCGAAAAGCAATTTCAGTTCCTTCATCAGGCTGTCGGATATTTCTCCTATCGGCTGTCCGAGACTTTTTGTCCAGGAGAGCAGCGCGTTCAGCGCGGCATTCCTCGTCATCACACCGGGAGCACGCAGCCCCGCGGTAACAAGATCCTCTCCGGTGCCGGGATGATCGCCTATATCAAAAAGTATCGATTCCAGTTCAATGAAATAATTCGCAGTGCTCTCCTGCCCGAACGGCGTTGTACCGGGCTCCGCAGACATCATGTTGAGCGGGAGTTTTTCTCTGAAGACGTCAAGCACCCTGTTGTAATATCTGGGGTCTGACGTGAGAAACCCGCACTGATGAAACTGGTTTTCATAGTCGCTGCAGAAGAACTCATAAAAATCATCCGCGACATCTATTCCGAGTGCCTCGGCAAGTTTCAATCCGCAGCCCGTCCTGGCTGCCTCCCGCACGGAGTCTTCGCACAATTCAGTGGAGAGAATATCCGCGCATCTTTCCGCTATGTCGGGGAACTCGTGCTCGCCGTTCGACGCCCAGCAATCAATATCGAACACTGTATCGTAATCGTCGATATCAAGCGACACTGTCTCCGCCGCGTAAAGATAATCCGTCAGATATTCTTCCGGATGGTCGATCCCGGAAATGCCCTGAACAGGACCTTCGTTTATCATCGCGCTGATGATCAACGATACAGCGTGAAAATCCTCGTCGCTCAGACTTCCATGAAGCAGCTCGCCGATCCCGGCCTTCTTCCACACGGTCAGCGCGGAATACTGAGGCATGACATCGTTGTTTATTCCTTCGAGAAGCAGCCATCTTCTGATCTCAGGGGTTTCAGGCTTCAGCCGTGCGACGGCGTGGATTCTGCCCCACCCGGTCACTTTTTTCGCAAGGCCAAAGATTTCCGCGTTTCCGTTTTTCCATTTCGACATGACCCAGAGAGCAGGAAGAGTAAACTCGTCACTGAGAGCGAGCCTGCGGACGGCGGTTTTTTCGTCATCATCAAGATCGGCCATCAGCTCCAGGATCACAAGCCCGTATTTAACGCATTCCCTGTGCTCGGAATAATATATCATTTGGAGCGCTGTTCTGAAAACTCTTCCCGCGTCCAGTCTGCGGTAGTTATCCATGATATAGTCCTGAAACTCATCAACGACACTTATGGCGGAACATGTCTTTGAAAGCTCGTAAAACTGCTTCTCGGCTTCCACAGGGTCGTCACGGTTTGCTGTATTCAGAGCCTTTATCATCAGTTTCTTCGCTGCGGCATTCATCTCAGTTTTTCCGGTATGAAAGACTGTTATCCCGTCAAGCGCGCCGTCGGCGAATCTGAGGTCCGTCCCGCCGTCTTCCCGCGGCAGAGAAAATGACCTGCTGAGTTTTCCGTCCTCTATGTTTTCGAGTATCAGCTCGTATATTGGTTTTGCCATCTGTTCAAGTGATGTCTGCTTAATTAATCCCCTCTTCGAGGATCAGGACGAAGAGCACCATCAGCTCTTTTCTGGAAAGATGACCGTCGATCCTGAACTGATAGGGGCCGCTGTAATCCGCGATGTAATTACCTATGCGCCGATAAAGCGCAGGTCCCGAATAAGAGTAGAGGAGCTCGCCGTCAAACCGGTAGAGATACTGGCCGGTGTACCTGGCGATGTAATTGTCCATTATACGGTACAAGGCCGGTCCGGTATAGGAATAAAGGATCTCCCCGTCAAATCTGTAGAGGCACTGCCCGGTGTATCTTCTGATATACCCGTTTTCAAAGACGATGAGCGGGGGGCCTGCATAGTCATAGATTGTAGTCATTTTTGTTATTCCTTTCTGTTTTTGTGATGAAATCTGAAAAAACGATTTTGATTTCCGGGACGGTCACTGCGACTGTGTTTCTGCTTGCGAACTGCGCCGGCGGCGAACCGGCCTGCGGATAATCATCTGCGTCAAGCTGAAAGCCGGGCTGTTATCCTTATTCCACCACGCTGCCCAGCGGAACGACCTGGCTGAAGAGAGCGGTCTTCCAGGTGCGGACGTTGTAATCCACGTGGAAATGGCCGAAATACCAGTGGGAATATCTCAGCCTCCGGTCGATCGAGCTCAGGACCAGGCTGTATGCTATGCACTTTTTCTTCCTCTCGGGGATCGCGAGCCCTGACATGGTGCTGTAATCGCATGAGTGCGTGATGACGTAATCGACGAACCAGCTCTCTTTTTCAAGATTGCTTTCAGCTTCTTTTATCTCCTCGTGGCTCGGATATTCCTCGGGCCACCAGTTGACTCCCGGCACGCGGTATTCCCGGTCGGTGCTTTCGGCTCCGCCGAGGACGAATATCTTTTTGCCTTCGATCAGGAACACCTGCCCGCGCATAAGATGGATGACGTTGGGCCTTATGACCTGAACTTTACCTCCGTTCCATTCGGATACGGGGTATTGTTTCAGCTGATCGAAATCCTCGTGGTTCCCATCGGCGAACAGAACGGTAAAGGGCAGCTTCTCATATTCTTCGAGTATCCCGTCCGTCTCATTCGCCCATACACCGCCGAAATCGCCGCAGATGATCACATAGTCTCTCCGGGTCAGCTCTTTGTGTTCGCCGGCAAAGCGGGTAAGCTTGTCAAAGTCTTCAAGCCCGTGTGTGTCTCCGGTCACAAAAATCATCTGCAAAACCTTTCAAAAAATCTCTTTTCAATTATAATTATAACCTGTTTTGATTTGCCTGTCAAGAAAAACAGAATTTGCGAATTTCCCCCGAATGAGAGCCTCCGTCTGTTTTGAACGGAAGAGCCCCACTCAACTCAAACAGTCAACACATTATTATTGTACGCAAATAAAAATGTTGACTTTTCCCGGCTGTTGGATTATAATAGCAGTCGATCACCAACCCGACAGGAGCGGACAGAGATGAAGAACGAATACACGATCCGGAATACGATAAAGATACTGGATGATCTCGCACGCGGGATCGATCCTTTTACCGGCGAGGCGCTTCCGGAGACCGACATAGTCAACGATATACGGGTATCCAGATATCTTTTCACCGCGCTGGGAGTTCTCCGCGAGCGGCAGGAGAGCGCGGACACAGTATCGAGAAAACAGATCTCCGATGATGAATCGCTTGATCTAAAGCCTTACGACGCCCCGGTGAACGCGTGTGAAGTTCGCAGGCCACGCATAACAAAGATCAAATTTGATCCGGAGCTTCTTGCCAAGCTCCCGGAAAAGGAGAAACTGCCTCGCGAGACCGACACGGAAGGCATACTGTTTTATCTTGAAAGCCGAGACGGTCTCTTCAGCGGCAAACTGGTCGTGACACCTGAGGGCAAGTACATACTGAAAGCGGGAACCAGAGTGTCGCTTGAAGTCAAAAGCAATTTCAGATCGTCGAATGCCGTAAGGAGTCGCCGGGAAATGGTCGGTATATCTGACAGCAACCTTATCCTTGAAAAGGACGTGCCCTTCAAAAGCTCCACGGCCGCCGGCGAATTTGTCTGCGGCAGCACCTGCTGCGGTCCTTTCAGGTGGAAAACCTCCGACGGGGTGCGCATGCAGGATCTGCCTGAGATGGAGCCAATACTCAAATCGAAGACAGAAACAAACATTCTGAAGGAGATCGACTGAACTATCTGGAACCGTTCTTCGGCAACGCCAATAAAACCTTCGGGATCCCAAGGTGAACCTGATTCACAAGGGATCCCGAAGGTGTTTTCAGTTTTTACCCGTTATTTGCGTCGTCTTCGAAGGTCTGGCCTTCATCGACATCGGCGTCACCAATATCATCAATACAATCGATTTCATAATCGGAGTCGTTGTCGCACCCGTCAGGATCCGGCGTCAGGCCGTACTCGACATACTCTTTCTTTATCGGTTTCAAAAATCTATTTTAAGAAAATTGTACTTTGTTGATCCCGGAATTCAGTCATTCCGCCGACCTTCTTTGATAATCGCGCTGCGCTTTGATGATCTTATTCAGTGCCTCGCGCCTTGCGGCATACTCAAGCGCGCCGCACGAGGAATGATAATCGGAATTTCTGATTATCGCCGAGCACTCATCGATGACGTTCGCGTCATCGGTCGGGTGCCCGAAATCATAGAAAAATCCGAGTGCGACACAGTAAAGCCTTCCGTCTTCCGATCCGCAACCTCCGACCGAAGAGAACCGGTATCTGCCGTCGGCGGTGCGGAACAGCGTTTCATCATCAGAAACGGGACCGACGCATACGACTTTCTCCGATGCCGGAACCGCGAACCGGAGCGGCTTTTCGGCGAACTCGACCGAATCAAACAGCGAGCCGGGAGAGATCTCCCGGCTGTGTTCACAAATGTCTGTTATCCTGTATTTTCTCAATATTGTCTCTGATATCATCTGCTTTTTTCTCCAAGACCCGGCTCTTGCGTCAGATGCCGGTAATGTTTCGACTCGTCGCTTCTGAAACTCAGGAATCTCAATCCCGGGTCGTTCTGAAAGCGTCCGTGATAATCTTTCCGCCTGCTTTGATCTGAAAGGAACCAGGCTTTCCGGATCGCTCAAGTTCGCAGCGGAAATGAATGTTGGCAGAGAGAAGCGCTTCGTTGCCGGGGATATTTATCCGCCGTTCGGATCGGATCTCGCGGACAGGCGTCCCCGGGATGTTGGTTCCGAAGTCGATCTCGCGTTTCTCGTGAATTATTTCGATGGCATCCCATTCTTCGGGAGTGCCTTCGTAATAAACGTTTTCGAGGCTCTCGCAGCCCTCGAAGGTTTTTTCTTTTATCGTCCGGATGTTCTTCGGGATTGTTATGTTCTTCAGATTTTTGCACCCCGAGAAGGCTCCGGCAGGGAGCCTTTCGACCGTCGACGGCAGAATGATGTCGGTGACTGTCTCGTTGCCCGAGAACGCATCACCGGAGATAGCGACTACCGGGACCGATCTGCCGTATCTGTTCGTAATCCTTTCGGGCACTCTGATGACCGGAAGGCCGCATTTTTCGGTCGATATCAAACATACCGGAAGGATCTCGGGGTGGAGCCAGACGACCGCGAGGGCGTATTCAAGATCGCCTGAAACATCGACGTTCTTTATCAAATCGAGGTATTCCTCGTAGTTTGCTGCCATATTTTGTCAGATAATGCCCTCTTCCAGGATTATGACGAACAGAGCCATGAGCTCTTCGTCGGTCAGATAACCCCGGATCTCGTATTGCGCAGGACCCGCAAACCTGTCGATTCTGTTGCCGCAGAGACTGTAAAGTGCCGGACCGGCAAATCTTGACAGGACCTGACCGTCAAACCGGTAAAGCGCGGGTCCTGCAAATTTGGATATAATACCATCTCTGAACTGATATTTTGCCGGCCCCGCAAAATCATACAGGATATTGTCTCTCAGCTGGTAGAGAGCTCTGCCGGCAAATTGGTAAATAATATTATCCCTGAATTCCAGCGCTGCAGGTCCTGCAAAATGATAGATTGTTGCCATGACTATTCCCCTTTTTCGGAATTTTTATTGAGTCCCCGGCCTGAAACCGAACTTCGGCCGGGAGAAGTTTTTATCCGGCGGCGGGCCGTCAGCGTGTTTAAATACTCTTTGAATTGCACGTTGAACATTAACAAATAAGCAACAACAAAAAGAATATCGGAAAACGTTGACGCTGAACGCATAAATCCACCTCCGGAAAGATGCATCAGGTCCGCCGCCGGAACGGAAAGATAATCAGATCTCGATGTCGAACACTTCGGTGGTGTTAAGGGTGTCGAGGGCAAGCTGGGCCCTGGCGAGCTCGTCGGAGGCCGCCTCGAAATCGGCCTCGGCCGCCGCGATGTCGTAGTTCGTGTAGGTGTAGTCGATGATGTTCGAGCTCTTGCCGTAGCGGTCGTCGACGCGCATCTTGGGGAGCTTCGACTTCATTTCGGAGAGCTTCGAGATCTTCGACGTCAGCTGCGGGATGTAGACCAGGATCTGATCGACGGTCATGTCGAAGCCAGGGACGGTGTGCGTCGAGTTGAAGAGGTTGAGCGCGTGCCTGACGGTGCGCACTTTCTTTTCGATCTCGGACAGCTTCCGCTGGGTATCCGCGTAGTCGTACGCGGGACGGAGCGATTCGGGATCCTCGCCCGACGCGGCGAGGAAGGTGCTGGACAGCCGCTCTTTCTTGATCAGAGCGCTGTATTCCTCATTCAGTTTCTTGAGCAGCTTTGCTGCCTGTGCGGATGTAACCTTCATCTGTTTCACCTCAATTCTTTATCTCATGTTTTTTCTTCAACAATCATACCACGTTTGTCCGCTTGAGTCAATACCCGGTTTTTCGCACCCGATTATTACCGTTTCCTTTCAATTGGTTGTGACAGCTCTTTCATTCCTGGTAATAAACCGTATTATTTCTTCCCGTTCTCATAAACAAGATTGGCGATATACTCGCACTTGTCGCCGTACATTACCGATTGCCCGGTAAGCTCGGCTCCCTTCCCGGAGAGGAAGGTCTGTCTGCTTCCGTAGACATAACATGCCACCGGTCCGTACCCGTTTACGTAGACGGTTTTATTTGCGCCGTTGTCCTGAATGAATCCGAAGGGAAATCCCATCGAATCGTAAAGTCTTTCGGTTTCCACGAAAAGCCCCAAAAGGCAAGCAAACTTCTCATTTTTTTCATTTTTCCTTCCCACACTCCCAAATATTCTAACTTCGAATCTTCCCCTCTCCCCGCAAAAACTGTCTTGACTCCTCAAGACAAAAGTGATATAATAAAGCCACCTGTATTACAGGTGGCGGGTTTTATGCATATGCGATAAACACTATAGGTTCGCGACGAGATCAGGGGAAAAGAGGGCCCGGAGTTGAACGGAAAGACAGTCAAAAGGCCAAGTATGTACGAGGAGATCGCCGACAGGCTTGAGGAGATGATCCTCTCGGACGTGATAAAGGCGGACGGGAAGCTGCCCGGGGAGGCCGCGCTGGCGGCGAGCTTCGGCGTCAGCCGCCCCGTCATACGGGAGGCGCTCATGCTTCTCAACGCGCGCGGGCTCATCTCGCAGAGGAACGGCGACGGTTCCTACGTCTCCTCCCCTTCGGGAGAGGATTTCTCTAAGATGGTAAAGCGGATGGTGTCGATGGAGAACACCGACATCCTCTCGCTCTTCGAGGCCAGGATCGCGCTTGAGGTTCAGTCGGCGGCGCTGGCCGCCCTCAGGGCCTCGCCTGAAGGCGTGATGCGTCTGCGCAGGATCACCGCCGAGATGCGGTCGGCGGCAGGCGACAGGACCTCCTTCGCCCGGCTTGACGTCGCTTTTCACAACGAGATAGCCTCGATCGGCGGCAACCGGATCCTCTGCGTCTTCATCGGTTCTCTCAACGCGCAGATATCGGATATGATCGAGCACAACCTGACTCTGGAAGGCGCCGGCGAAGACGCCGTCAGCTATCACGAGAAGATCACCGAGGCGATCGCGGCCGGATCGCCCGAAAGGGCCTCCGAACTCATGCGCAACCACATCCTCATATTCATGCGCAACGCCGAACAGGGACAAAAGGAGGCAAAACCTTGAAGATAATCGCCAACGAATACATCTATCCGCCCGACGAAAGCTCCTGCCACGCGTCGAGTTTTGACATCCTTCCCGACGGTTCGCTCTTTGCAGCCTGGTTCCGCGGCAGCGCCGAGGGCGCCGGCGACGTCCGCATCTTCGGCGCGAAACGCAAAGGCGGAAGATGGTCGGAGCCCGTGGCTCTGACCGCCGACGACGGCATCCCTCACTGGAATCCGGTCGTCGATCTGAACAGCGGCTCGCTTCGCGTATACTACAAGATCGGTGAGACGATCGCCGGCTGGCATACCGAGATCATCGAATCGTACGACGGCGGCGAGACCTTCTCGCCATCCCGCGAGATGGTCCCCGGCGACCGGAGCGGCGGCCGCGGTCCGGTCAGGAACCGGATACTCAGGCTGTCCGACGGCTCGCTGCTTGCGCCCGGATCTACCGAATACGACGGCTGGAAGTGCTTTGCCGACCGCTCGGAGGACGGCGGCTCGACCTGGACCCGCAGCGCCGACATCACCCTCCCGCCTGAGGATCTCCGCCCCGGCGTCCCCGCGGATGAAAAAAGAAGGGGGCTGATACAGCCCGCCTTCTGTGAGGATCCCGCCCGCCCGGGACGCGTTATCGCCTTTATGCGCTCGACCGAGGGCCGCGTCTACCGCGCCGAATCGACCGACTTCGGCCGGAGCTTCGGCCCCGCCTTTGCCACGGCGGTGAAGAACAACAACTCGGGGATCGATCTTGACGTCTCGCCCGACGGAAGGATCTTCCTCGTCTGCAATCCGGTCGGCGTTCCGGAGGGAAAGATCTGGGGGAAGCGCTCGCCGCTTTCGGTCCTCGTCTCGGAGGACGGAGGTGATTCCTTCTCCCGCCTGACCGAGATCGCCACCGGCGACGGCACCTTCGCCTACCCCTCGGTCAGATACCGGGAGGGCAGGCTGCACGTCACCTATACATGGAACAGAAAAATGATCTGCTATTTCTGCACGGAGGTTTGAAATGTACAACTTCGGAAGGATCGATGAAAAACTGAAAAGAGGCGAAGTCCTCTTCGGAACACACGTCTTCTGCGGAGCCCCGCCGCTGACCGAGGCCCTCTCGCTTGCCGGCTTCGACATGATCTGGATCGACATGGAGCACACCGCCATCGGCATCGAGAGCCTGCAGAACAACCTCATCGCCGCCCGCGCGGGAGGCACTCCCGCCTTCGTCAGGATCCCCTGGAACGACAAGGTCCTGGCAAAGCCGGTGATCGACATGGGCCCCGAGGGAATCATCTTCCCCTATATCCGCTCGGCCGGCGACGCCCGCGCCGCCGTGGCGGCATGCGAGTATCCGCCCGCCGGCGAGAGAGGCTACGGCCCGCTCAGGGCTCTTGACTACGGAGGGATCGCGCAGACGGATTTCGTCGACCGGATCTACCGGAGGATGTGGCGGATAATCCAGATCGAGCATATCGACGCTGTAAACGCCCTGGACGAGATACTCGCCGTCGACGGCATCGACGCCTTCGTCGTCGGACCTAACGATCTGTCGGCGTCGATGGGACACATCGGCCGTGTGGACCATCCCGACATGATGCCTGTCTACGACCTGATCGGCCGGAAGATGAAGGAACACGGGAAGCTCTTCGGAGTCTCGATGGGCTTTGTCCCCGAAGTCATAAAGCAGTGGCTCGCGCGCGGCGCCGGAATGATCTTCGCCGGGAACGACGTCGGCTACGTCCACGACGGCGCGAAAGCGGTCCTCGAAGGTCTGCGGGGACTCTCCCCGGAAGGCTGAGCCGGCAGGCCGGAAAACGGGAAATATGCGAGGTAAATCTATATGAAAAGCATGATTTTGAAAAAAGAAAAGGCGGCCGTACTGACCGTCATCGCCCTGATCCTGCTGACCGCTATTCTCTTCTCCTCCTGCTCGGGAGGCGGAAAAACACCGGCGGACACGTCGGCTTCCGCTGACGGCACGACCGCCGCGACCGTAGTCCCCGGGACGACCGCAGAGCCGGTCCGGACCGACGCCGGCGGATTTCTGCTTGACGACCTGCCCGAAAAGATGGATTTCGGCGGCGAACAGGTCACGATCCTCGCCTGGGACGGACAGTCCTACGAGGAGTTCAAAGTCGAGCAGCTGAACGGCGACATCATCGACGAGTCGGTCTTCAACCGCAACATCCGCGTCGAGGAGCGGCTCGGCGTCCTGATCGGCGTAAAGAAGACGAAGGGCGGCAGCTCGGATTACCAGGCCTACACCACCGCCGTCAAGGGCGATATCTCCGCCGGCAGCGGCAGCGAATACGACATACTCGCCGCCTACAGCCGCACCACCGCCATGTGCGCCTACATGGGCCTCACAAAGGACCTGCTGGCGACCGACTATTTTGATATTGAAAAGCCCTGGTGGCCGAAGACGCTGACCGAGCAGTCCACAATCGGCGGAAAGCTTTATTTCTGCTCCGGCGACATCTCGCTCTCGCTCTTCCACAACCTCGACGTCGTCTACTTCAACAAGGATATGGCGGAGGACTTCAAGATCGGCGCCGACAACATCTACAGGCTCGTCGACAGCGGCGAATGGACGCTCGACAAAATGATCTCCCTCTCTGCCGGGACATACGACGACCTCGACCGCGACGGAAAGAAGAGCGACGGCGACCGCTACGGCTTCGTATGCGCCAACACCCAGTCCCAGCCGATCATTTGGGGCTGCGGGATAACGGCGGTCAACACCGCCCTCGACGGGCAGATGACCGAATCCGACGTCTTCTTCGGCGAGAAGATGCAGGACGTTCAGGAGAAGCTGTTCGGGTTCATCAACGATACGAACGACGGCCTGCGCGCCTCCTCGACCGGTGTCGGCAACACCGCCTTTGCCGAGGGAAGATGCCTCTTCTTCTGCAACATCGCCTCTTACGCAATGTCGAAATTCAAAGACGCGGGGATCTCCTTCGGCCTGCTTCCGCCTCCGAAATACAACGCCGACCAGGACAGATACTACTCGGTCGAGGGCAACGCCTTCACGCTCTACGCGATCGAGAATTCCGACGGGACCGACGCGAATCTCTGCTCGGCCGTCCTTGAGGCCCTCTGTTCCGAAGGCTACCGGTCGGTGTCGCCGACCGTCTTCGAGGTGGCGATGAAGGTCAGATACGCCGACGACTACAACACCTCGAGGATGTACGACCTGATACGCGGCGGAGTCGTCTTCGACAACGGAAGGATATTCTCGGGAGTCCTCGACGATATCTTCACCAAGACATACAACGATCAGTTCAAATCGGGATCGACGGCATGGGTCGCCAAGGCCGCCGTCGTCAGAGACGAGGCGAAGCGAAAGCTCGAAGACCTCAACCGGACCTTTGCCGCCCTGAACGGCTGAAGAAGAAGGACCGTGATCAAAAAAACAGGGGCTGTCAAAAAAGTCGGACTTTTTTGACAGCCCCGCAGAATCTGCGGACAGGATACCGCAGATTCTGCTCGAGAATTGCGGTTTTTGCCACTCCAAAGCTTGATTATTGCTGTCAAACGGGCAAAAATGCCGCGGTCTCGCGGCGAGCAATTGCTCGTCGGCTGGTTAAAAAAAACGCGTAGCGAGTTTTTTAACAGCCTCTTTAACGGCCTCTCACTTTTTTCTTCTGCGCCTGTGACCGGTCGCGGCTTTAGAGGTCGCCGCCGCGGCTGCCGCGAAAGCAGCGGCCGCCGGCAGAGCCAGAGAGGATGAGCAGCCTCCGGTTGGCGAAGAGCCCTCTGCCTCTGATGTCTCGGGGGCGGCAGTGCCGCTCTCTGCCGCGGCGGTATCGGCTGAAGTCTCGGTTTCGGGAGCGGTCGCGGCTTCATAACCCTGTTTTTTTATCAGGACGATATTGTGTATCACGTACTGCTGACCCTCGGCGAGCGAGCCGGTGAGGTATACCTCTCCTGAAAATGAGACATCTTTCAGATCGAGAGTCATGTTTCTCCGGAAGAGGAAGCCTCCCGCCGTCCCGTCGGCAAGTCTGCCGCGGGCGAGCAGGGAAGCGCTGCCGTCGTCTTCCGCCGGGGTGCCGGAGTCTGAGGTGAGCGCCAGGTAGGAGGGTTTGTTCCCGGCGAAGGAATCGTATTTTTCCGCCACAGAGTACTCGATGACAGCCGAGGACCAGCCCGAAAGATCGATCTGACCTAGAGGTATCGCCTCCCCCGTCTTCGCGGCGAGGCAGCGCCAGCTAATCTTTTCCGACGAGATCCCCGATTTCGCGCGGAAGCTTTTCACTCTGCCGAGATCGAGAAATTCATAGGATTCGACGTTTGCCGAGGTCACCGGACGCGGATCGGCGAGCTCGGTCCCGTCGGGGTATTTCGAGGGGGATTCGGGCATCCCCGAGTAGACGGGGATAAGGAAGCGGTAGGGCATGTCGAGCACTCCGCCCTCTTTGTAGGACTTATACATCGACGCCGCCCGCCCCTGCGAACCGAATATGCTCTGCATATACTGCCCCCAGAAATTGCGCGAGGAGCGGGGATCGACGTTGAACTTCTGCAGATAGAAGGTGTTCTGGTAGTCGTTCACGTATTTCGAGGTCGCTCTCAGCGCTCCGCCGAGTATCGCTTTCCATCTCGTGTTCCAGGCTGGGGTGCCTCCCCAGGCTTCGGCGAATTCCGGGGAACCCTTCATGGCTTCCTCGGCGCCTCCCCGGTATATCTGGAAATAACCCGTCCCCGAAGCGCCGATGTTGAAATAGTTGTAGTATCCGTTGTATTTTTTCAGTGCCTCCTCGGTCCATCCCGATGTCGGGGCGTTGATGAGCTTTCCGTTTTCGGTGCCGGTGAGCCCGTTCGAGTAGTAGTACCACAGCCTGTCGCCGATGGTTCCGCCGATCAGCGCGCTCGTTCCCGCCGTCCCCTGCTCGCTTCTTACGAGCACCGCGAGATAGACGGGATTTGCGCCTGTCTCCCGCCCGGAGTACATGAAGAAATCGGCGTAGGTCATGTCTGAATAGATGTCGTCGAGGCAGGCGTTCTCCATGAAGGTGCCACGGAGGACGGTCTTGACCATATCGACGGTTACGCTCTCCGACCAGCCCAGATCGGCGAACTGGAAGATCTGCTCCTCGTCGAGAAAATTGCGGGAGTCCATAAAGTATGAAACTGTATACTTCGACGCCTTGTACCAGCCCGAGTCGTAGAGGTTCGCATCGCGGAAATCCCGGAGAACGACATAGGCGTCGCCCGATCCGACCAGGTTGCGCTTGGGATTGTCGTCGCACTCCATCTTCAGGATATAGTCCCAGGTGTACTTTCCGTCCGACATCCCGGTGACGTCGAGCATCTCGAAGGTCCAGGACGGATGCTGCTTTTTCAGCTCCGCGAGCTTCGCCGCGTAATCGGCAGGCCAGCCCGCCGCGATGTAATCAGCCTCGGTGACGGGATCGGCAACCGACGCCGGCTCAGCCGATGCGGGCGTCGAGAGAAGCCCAGCCGCAGGCGCGCAGATAAAGAGGGCGGCGAACAGCAGACTCATCATTTTTCCGGTTTTCATTTGTTTTTTATTCTTCATGACAGCAGCATGTTTGCGGAAGGTCCCTTCAGGACCCCGCCGCAATTCTCCTGGGATGATATTTTTCCGATTCTCCTCCACGGATGCGTTCCGTGTGTTTTTTCTACTAAATTATACTTTCTTTCCATCCGATTTTCAATAGGAAAAAGAAAAACGGGAGGATCGTGAAGAATAATATCTGCAAAAGACCAAAAACAGTTTGCGCGAAAACGCATCGGGATGGGGGAACAGCCCCTTCGACTGAATGCCGTATGATAGCTTGGCTTCGGACATCTCTGAAGATCCCGCCCGATGTCGAAAGCAGATGAAAGAGTCGGAAGCAGACATAACGAAGATGTTTTTTCTGTTGATTAAGCTGGCAAAATATGATATCATAATAGCGATAAGCAGAAGACCGGATAAAAGAGGATCGTCCTCCGGCTGAACCGGCGGTATGATGCTTACGCAGGCTTTTCGCGGAAGCTTTCCGGATGATCCCGGACCGGTCTCTTGCAAGTAAAACGAAACGGAAAAAGAAGCAATGAAGGTATTTATCGACACACAGAAAAGCATCGGCAGATACGACGACCCAACGCGCTGGCAGAACAGCACTCTCAGATACGCGCCGCCGGCGGATTTTCCTGCATACGCAGAGTCGGTCATCGGCAGGCCGGCGATACACCGCGCATGGATCACCCTCGACGAATACTGGGACATGAGGACGGGAGAGTTTTTCCCGGATTTCGAGATCGGGAAGAAGCGCCGTCCCGACAGCGAGCTGCACTATCTCTACGACTGGGGTTCGGTCCGTCCGGCGCCCTCCGGGACCCGCTTCAGGGACTATTTGACCTCCCACGCCGCCTGCGCCGACGAGGTCATGCTCAACGTCAGGCGATACGAGCGCGAGGTCACCGACGGCATCCTGCCGATAGAAAAATACGCCGAGATCTTCGCGAAGGCGGTGGAATACTGCAAGGAGCTCGCTCCGAACATCAGATATATCGAGGTGACGAACGAGTCGACTCTGAAGAGCTTCGGCGGGCTTTCGGCCGCCGAGTTCGTAAGGCTCTATCTCGCGGCATATTCCGCCGTGAAGGCACTGAACGAAAAGCACCGCTACCCGGTCCCGCTCGAGGTCGGCGGAAACGCCTTCTCGGCGCTGCTCGTGAACGAAGACGTCTGGAAAGAGACCCTCAGGCTGCTTCGGGAGAGCCCGATAGGCGACTGTCCGATGGATTTTTATTCGCTGCACATATATGATCACGGCGCAACCGTAAGCCTGATAAAGCAGGGAAGGTTCGAAGAGGCGGCGCTCGGCTGCGTCGGCAAGGTCAAGAAGGGGATCGCCGGACACAGGGCCGCCCTGAAGGAGCTCGGGCTGCCCGAAAAACCGGTCTTTATGGATGAGGTCGGACGGACGAGGACCACGGGGATAGATTTCGACAGCCTGCGAAACGCCGCCGGCGTCGCCGGATATCTCATCTCCCACGGTACCGAAGGACTTGAAGACGTATATTATTTCCCCTGGTGCACCTTCCACAACCCCGAACTGCAGATATCATTTACGCAGTTTCTCCTCCGTCCCGACGGTAGCTACGCCGCGACACCCAACGGCATCGCGGTGATGATGATGCACCGGATGAAGGGCGAGCGCCTCGCGACGGCGGTCTCGGAGGCCTCGGGTCCCGATACCGAATACCGAGCGATAGGTGTGAAGGATTCGGGCTCTGTCTGGGCAGTCGCTCTCAATCCGACCGACCGGCCCGAGCCCCTCGATCTTGTCTTCGAAGGAGTAGGCGACGGCCGCTTTTCGCTCGAACTCTTCCGCTGCAACGGCGTCGACAACAATATCGTGACAGGGAAGGGCGACGGCTCTCTGCGGCTCACCGCCTCCGTGACCCTCGAGGCGTCGGGCGGACGGCTCGAATACCGCGATTTTTTGTCTAACGACGGCTTTACACAGTACAGGCTGACTCCGGTCCCGGAGGGATGAAGACTTAAGCATCCCGACGCTGCGGCCGGCTTCCGGGTGGGGGTGTTAAAAAAATCGCGTAGCGAGTTTTTTAACAGCCTCATCTTTTTTCGGCTCGGCCGACGCAATCGCTTGACTTGATGAGACATTAGTGATACAATAATATATCATATTGAGAAATCCAATACCGGAGGATACCGACCGTGATAAAGAACATAGCGGGGAAAGACTTTCTGCTCAGTTCCCGGACCGCGAAGCGGCTCTATTCCGATTACGCGGAAAGGATGCCTATAATCGATTTTCACTGCCACCTCAGTCCTGCTGAGATCGCCGGGGACAAACGCTTTTCCGACATCGGCGAGCTTATGCTCGGAGCCGACCACTACAAGTGGAGGGCGATGCGTTCCTTCGGCATCGATGAGAAGTACATAACCGGAGACGCCCCCTTCCGCGACAAATTCAGGAAATTCGCGGGGATGCTCCCCTACGCGGCGGGAAATCCGCTCTACGCCTGGACACATCTCGAGCTCGCGCGCTATTTCGGGATCGAGGAGGCGCTTGACGCCCGGTCCGCCGACCGGATCTACGACAGATGCGGAGAGCTGCTCGCCGGGCCGGGGTTCTCGGCAAAGGAACTCATCCTCAGGTCGAACGTCGAGGTCGTCTGCACGACCGATGATCCGGCCGACAGCCTTATTCACCACAAAAAGGTCAGGGAGGACAGCCGGTTCGGCGTAAAGGTCCTTCCGGCATTCAGGCCCGACCGCGCGGTAAACATCCGCGAGCGGGGCGTCTGGAAAAAGTGCATGGAGGAACTCGGCGCCGAAGACTATCCCGGCCTGCTCTCGGCGCTCGACGCCTCGATGAAGAGATTCGGCGAACTCGGCTGCCGGCTGTCCGATCACGGTCTGCAGCGGCTTACCTTCCGAACCGGCGACCCCGAGGCCGTATTCAAAAAGGCGATCGGCGGCGGGGAGATCACGCCTGACGAGGAGGACGTCTTCATAACCTCTCTGATGACCGAACTCGGCAGGCGCTACGCAGAGGCCGGCTGGTGCATGCAGCTCCACCTCGGTCCGATGCGGAACAACAACACCGCGATGTTCGGCAAGGTCGGGCGCGACGCGGGGTTCGACGCGATCGGAGATCCTGTAGACATATCGTCGCTGTCGCGCTTCCTCGACGGCCTCGCGGCGGAGGACAGACTGCCGAAGACTGTTCTTTATTCGCTCGACGGGAACGACCTCTGCCGCCTCTGCGCTCTTATGGGCTGCTTCCAGGAGGGCCCGGTAAGATCGAAGATACAGCTCGGGCCGGCGTGGTGGTTCAACGACCAGCGCGACGGGATGGAGGCCCAGCTCAGAGCGCTCGCGAACCTCGGAGTGATCGGCGGTTTCGTCGGGATGCTCACCGACTCGCGCAGCTTCCTCTCATATACCCGCCACGAGTATTTCAGACGTATACTCTGCGCTCTCGTCGGCGGCTGGATCGACGGCGGGGAATACCCCGACGATCCCGATACCGCCGGAAGGCTGATCGGGGACATCTGCTATCATAACGCAAAGAATTATTTCGGCTTCTGACAGCCGTGTGACAGAGATAAAGAGATAAACTGAAGGAGAAAAAGGATGGAAAAGTATAAACTGCCCGCCGGGCTTGATCTTACCGGAAAGACCGCCGTCGTCACCGCCGGCGGAGGAGTCCTTATGAGCGAATTCGCGAAGGCGCTCGCCGCCTGCGGCGCGAACGTCGCGCTCATCGACCTTTACATGGGCGGAATGGAGCCGGTCGCGGAGGCGATCGGCGACCGCGCCTTCGCCGTTACCGCCGACTGCACGAGCCGGGAGAGCCTGCTCGCCGCGCGCGAGAAGATCCTGGCCAGATTCGGACCCTGCGATATCCTCGTCAACGGCGCCGGAGGTAACAACCCGATGGCGACGACAGACAACGAGACTATGACACCCGATCTTCCCGAGGGGACGAAGAGCTTTTTCGATCTTACCGACGCCGGGCTTTCAAAGGTCTTCAATCTCAACATCCTGTCGGTCTTTCTCACCACCCAGGTCTTTGCCGCGGATATGGTGGAGCGGGGAGGAAACATCATCAACATCTCGTCGATGAACGCCTTCCGTCCTCTGACCAAGATCCCGGCCTACAGCGCCGCCAAGGCCGGCGTTTCTAACATCACCCAGTGGCTTGCCGTCCACTTCGCCCCCTGCGGGATCAGGGTAAACGCCATCGCCCCGGGGTTCTTCGTAACGAAGCAGAACAAAGACCTTCTCTTTACTGCAGACGGAACACCGACCGCCAGGACCGAAAAGATCCTTGCCGCGACTCCGCAGAAGAGATTCGGAAAGCCGTCCGAACTGATCGGCACGCTGCTCTGGCTCGTCAACGACGAGGCCAGCGGATTTGTCACTGGAACGGTGATACCCGTCGACGGCGGGTTCGCCGCCTATTCGGGGGTCTGACGTGATCCTGAAGGGTTATCCCGAGATCCGGGACGGCGAGCTCTGCGCCGCTCTCGCGGCATATCTCAACGAAAAACGGCCGAAAAAACTGCTTATCATCCCTCCCGATTACACAAGGCTGTATTCGGGAGCGGGGAAGATAACGGCGATGATAATCGACATCCTCGGAGACAGCTGCGACATCGACGTGATGCCGGCGCTCGGGACGCACGTACCGATGACGAAGGAGGAATGCGACTCCTTCTTCCTCGGCAGGGTCGATCACCGCGATCTTATCCTGCACAGATGGCGGGACGACGTGGTAAAACTCGGAGTCGTTCCCGGGCAGTTCGTTTCGGAGGTCTCGGAAGGCCTCGTCGAAGATGACATCGACGTCGAAGTCAACCGCCTTATCCCCGAGGGGGGATACGATCTCATACTCTCGGTCGGGCAGGTCGTGCCGCACGAGGTCGTGGGGATGGCGAACTACTCGAAGAACATCTTCGTCGGCTGCGGCGGGCCCTCGATGATCGGCGCCTCACACATGCTAGGCGCGTTTTACGGTATAGAGCGGATAATGGGAAGGGATTTTTCCCCGGTCAGGCGGGTCTTCGACTACGCAGAGGAGCACTTTCTCGGGGAGTTTCCCATCGTCTACATACTGACTGTCACCACCGCCTCGGGAGAGGAAACAAAGATACACAGCGTCTTTGTCGGACGGAAGCGCGAACTCTTCGAGGGCGCCGTCGCCGACAGCCGCGAATACAACCTGATAAAGGTCGGAAAGAGGCTGAAGAAGGCCGTCGTCTACCTCGACCCGCGCGAGTTCAGATCGACCTGGCTCGGCAACAAGGCGGTATACCGCACAAGGATGGCGATGGCGGACGGAGGCGAGCTGATCATTCTCGCGCCCGGCGTCGACAAATTCGGCGAGGATCCCGCCAACGACGCGATGATAAGAAAATACGGCTACTGCGGCCGCGAGAACGTCCTGAAGCTGACAAAGACAGAGGCGGATCTGGCGGCGTCGCTGTCGGCCGCCGCCCACCTCATACACGGCTCCTCAGACGGCAGGTTCTCGGTCACCTACTGCACCGAGCTCCTCTCAAGGGAGGAGATCGAGGGCGTCTGCTACAGATGGATGCCATACCGCGAGGCGGCTGCGAAATACCGCCCTGAGGTTCTGAAGGACGGATTCAATATTGTTGACGGGGAAGAGATCTACTATATCTCAAATCCCGCGCTGGGACTCTGGACGGCCGAATGACAGGATTTCAGACTGAAGAAGGAGAGAGAGAAAAAAACATGCTTTCGGATATCGCAATGATCGGACTTGCCGTGATGGGCGAGAACCTCTCGGTCAACATCGAGAGCCGCGGCTACCGGGTATCGGTGCTCGACGTCAGGGAAGGGGTCACCGAGGCCTTCGTGAAGGGCCGCGGGAAAGGAAAGAATTTCTACGGGGCAAAATCATTTGAAGACCTCGTGTCGTCGCTGGCAAAGCCGAGGATCGTCATGATGATGATCAGGGCCGGGGCACCGGTGGACGAGGTGATCTCAAAGCTGCTGCCTCTCCTCGAGCCGGGGGACATCATCATCGACGGCGGGAACAGTCAGTTCGAAGACACGGCAAGACACTGCAAACTCGTCGAGAGCCGCGGCTGCCTCTTTATCGGCACCGGTGTGTCGGGAGGGGAGGAGGGCGCCCTCAAGGGCCCGTCTCTCATGCCCGGCGGCTCTCCCGCCGCCTGGGAAAGGGTAAAGCCGGTCTTTCAGGCCATCTGCGCGAAGACGGCCGAGGGCGAGCCCTGCTGCGACTTCGTCGGAGAGGGAGGCGCCGGACACTTTGTGAAGACGGTGCACAACGGCATCGAATACGGCGACATGCAGCTCATCTGCGAGGTCTACCAGATCATGAAGGACGGGCTGATGATGTCGAACGCCGGCATGAAGTCGGTCTTCTCCGAATGGAACCGCGGCCGTCTCGAGAGCTATCTTATAAAAATAACCTCCGACATACTCGGATACAAGGATGCCGGCGGCGGCGATCTCATCGATTCGATCCTCGACACCGCCGGGCAGAAGGGCACCGGGAAGTGGGCCTCGATCGCCGCGCTCGACGAAGGCGTGCCCCTCACTCTCATCTGCGAGGCAGTCTTCGCCAGATCTCTCTCGGCCGACAAGGAGGGAAGGGTCAAGGCGTCGGGACTGCTTGAATGCGGGACTGAGAAACAGCCGGTCGAGATCGCCGATCTCGAGTCCGCCCTCTACGCAGCGAAGCTCGTCTCCTACGCCCAGGGCTACTCGCTGATGCGGGCCGCCGCGAAGACCTACGGCTGGAACCTCAACTACGGCGGGATCGCGCTGATGTGGAGGGGAGGCTGCATCATTCGCAGCGCCTTCCTCGGAAAGATCCGCGACGCCTTTGCCGCCGATCCCGAACTTGAAAATCTGCTGCTCTCGCCCTTCTTCAGGGAGGAGATGCTTTCCTGCGAGAAGTCGCTCAGGAGAGTCGTGTCGGCAGCCGTCATGTCGGGCATACCCGTCCCTGCGCTGAGCTCGGCCCTCGCCTATTTCGACGGCCTCAGATGCGGCCGGCTCCCCGCGAACCTTTTGCAGGCGATGAGAGACTACTTCGGCGCCCACACATACGAGCGCGTCGACGCGCCGCGCGGAGAGCACTTCCACACCGACTGGACCAACGCCGGCGGAGCGACCGCCTCGACCTTCTACAACGCCTGAACCTTCTTTTCTGTGATCGCGGACTGCGGGAATTGACACTGAGACAATAAAAAAAGCCGCGCGGCGGCGGAACGGAGTATGATATGAAAAGACCCGGAACAGATAAAAAATGGGCCCTGCTCGTTCCCACGAGCATGGGCGTGAGGATCACCCCCGAAAATCACCAGCCCGTCTACTGCTCTGACAGATTCATTATGCAGGCGACCTCCGCAGAGACGAACGTCGCCAGCATATCCTCCTATCTCGGGCTGCCGGTCAAGGTGCTGACCGCCTTCGTAGCCGGCTCGCCGATCGCCGATTTCATAAAGGCGAATCTCCGCTCAAGGGGTATGACCGTCGAAGCGAAGACGGTGGAGCAGGGCGGCCCCTGGGGCTACAGGCACCAGTTCAACATCGCCGATTCGGGCAGCGGGGTCAGAGGCCCCAGAGTCTGCAACGACCGCGCGGGAGAGGTCGGGCGGACGCTCGACGCTCCGGATTTCGACCTCGACCGGATCTTCGGAGAGGAGGGCGTCGGGATAATCCATCTTTCGGGACTGATCGCCGCTCTTTCAGAGAGCACCGGCAGGCTCTGTCTCGCCGCGGCGAAGAAGGCGAAGGAATACGGGACGCTCGTCTCCTTCGATCTCAACTACCGCGCCTCCTTCTGGAAGGGCCGCGAGGCCGAACTCAGGGAGCTCTTCGGATCGATAGCCTCGGTCGCCGACATACTGGTCGGCAACGAGGAGGACTACCAGCTCTGTCTCGGGATCAAAGGGCCCGAGGCGGGCGGGAAGGACATAGCGTCGAAGATCGGCTCATATAAGGAGATGATCGCCCGTGTCAGGGAGAGCTATCCCTCGGCGTCGCTCTTCGCCGCGACGCTCAGACAGGTCGAGGACGCGAACACCCACATGTGGGGCGGACTCATGCTCGACGGAGACGACTGGCATGAGATACTTCCGAGAAGGATAGGCGTGCTCGACCGCATCGGCGGCGGGGACGGCTTCGTCGGAGGACTCCTATACGGGATAACGAGAGGCTTTGAGGGAGAAAAGCTCCTTTCCTTCGCCTGGGCGACCGGGGCTCTCGCGACGACTTTCGCGACAGACTACGCGCAGCCCTGCGACGAGGAGCAGATCCTTGCCATCGCTGAAGGCAACGCAAGGGTGAAAAGGTAAAAACGCAATAAAAAACGGCACCCGGAATGGCGCCGTTTTTTATTGCCTGAGATTTGTTTACTGCCCTGCGATGAGCGTCTTGTAATCCTCGATCAGATCCTTCAGCACCTTATCGGTGGACATCCTTGCCGCCTTGATCTGTGAAGGGATGGAGGAGAGTTTGTTCTTCATCGCGGTACGGCAGAGCAGGCCGGGGCTTCCGGTGAAGCTGTAATTGTTTGCGTAGAAATAATCTGTCGTGATCCCCGCCCTGATGATATCTATCATCTCGGCGGAATGCAGGTCGGTCGCGTACCTGTTCTTCAGCGCGACGTCGAAATAGGAGGGCGTTACCTTCCTCCAGCTCTCGGCGGCGAATGCCTCGGTTATCGCCGATACCATCGGAAGCCTGTCGCAGGTCGACGGGATGCAGTAGATGGTCGTTCCGTCGTGCACGAGTGTCAGATAATTCTCCTGATCGGTGTCGTATTTCGGATAGGGAATGATCCCGTAGTCGTCGACGCAGTCACCGCAGATGTTCTTGGCCATGTAGAGCCAGCCGGGGAGGAGGAGCATGAGTCCGCCTCTGAAGTCCTTTTCCATCTGGCTTATCCCGCTGTCTGAGTCGTAGATGCGGGCTCCGGTGTTGTTGTAATAGAGGTCGTAGAGCTTTGCGATGAAATCGACCGACCGCTCGTCGCCGAAGGTGTATGAAGGATACCCTTCCGCGGTCCGGGTGTTCGATCTGACCCCGGCGTCATACATGAAATGCTCGGTGCTCTTTACCGTCGTCGCGCCGAATCCGACGATGTCGCCGGCGTCCATGACGCCGTTGCCGTTGACGTCTGAATAGGCGAGGGCGGCGATCTCGCCGAACTTCTCAAGGGTCCACTTGCCTTCCGAGACGGTCGAGTAGACGTCGAAGCCCGGGTCGATCTCGCCGATGATCCGCTTGTTGTAGTATACGCTGCCCATCGATCCCAGCATGTAGAGGGCGATGTCCCCCTGCATGAAGTAGATGCGGTCGCCGCTTCCGATGAGGAGCTCCTTCATGTATCCGTATTCCCACCAGGGGTTCGAAAAGTCAAGATACTCGGCGTCGGACACGTCGGCGAGTATGCCCTTCATAGCCAGCGGCACGGTGTAGGCCTGGTATGCCGAGATGAGGTCCCAGGAATACTCTCCGGCGGTTACCTGGGTCTCGACGTAGGAGCAGTATGACTTGGTGTCGGAAGAAGGCGCCGGGATCAGATCAAGTTTTGTCCCGAAGCGCTCCATCACGTTCAGGTTGCGGTTGTACACCGCGTCGGCGACAAGGTCGCCGGTGACTCCGTTCGCCACGAAATCGTCTCTGTAGTTGTTCTTGTCATAATAGAGGACTCTGAAGGTCTCACCTTCGAATCTCAGAGAATCCGGTATCCCGTCGGGATAGTTTTCCCTTGACGGCTCGGTCGTCTCCTGTACCGCCGTCGTCACTGCTTCCGGAGCGGCGGTCGTTTCGTCACTCCCGGTCCCCGTCGCAGCGCAGCCCGCTGCGGAAAAGGTGATTAGCAGCGCGAACAGCGCTGCGATCAGTCTTTTTGCTTTCATGAGAAGCACCCTCCTTTTGTTTTATACTTACATTATAATATTTCTTTCCGGAACAGTCAAGAAAAAACACACTTGAATAATCCGAAAAATAGTGTTATAATAAATTAAAATAATTAGAATTATCGGAGGCGGACATGGCAAACAGAAGGGATCTGCGGGAACTGACCATACTTCACTCGAACGATCTTCACGGCGATTTCTTTCCGAAGGATGTCGGAGGGAAGGAGACAGGCGGACTTCCCAGGCTCTCGGGATATATCGAGAAGATCCGCGCGGAAAAGGAAAACGTTATCTACGCGGTAGCCGGGGACATGTTCAGAGGCTCGATCATCGATTCTGAATTCCAGGGGCTCTCCACCATCGATCTTATGAACAACCTCCGCCCCGACGTGGCGACGGTCGGCAACCACGAGGTCGACTACGGCTTTGCGCACCTACTCTTCCTCGAGAAGTGCGCGAAATTCCCGATAGTCAACGCCAATCTCTTCGTCACGATGAACGGATCGAGGATATTCACCCCATACGTCAATATCGATGTCGGCGGGATGAGGGTGCTCTTCATCGGGATCCTGACCGACGAGGTCCTCGCCTCGACCAGGAAAGAGAACATCATCGGCTCCTTCATCGATCTTGAATCGGCGGCCAAGGAGGTCGGCATAATCTGCGACAACTACCGCACCGTCGATACCGACGTCACCGTACTGCTGACGCATATAGGGATCGAGAGCGACCGGAAACTGGCGTCGATGCTCAACCCCGACTGGGGAGTCGACGTCATCATCGGCGGACACTCGCACACCTTCATCGAACAGCCCGAAGAGGTAAACAACATTTTGATTGTGCAGGCCGGCACGGGCACCGACCAGATTGGCCGCTTCGA